>PDWI01000366.1_pt1 | contig 72981 bp, 71 predicted proteins | sample 1430891 | NCBI WGS metagenome assembly PDWI01 (sample SAMN01162508, study PRJNA174530) | Oral metagenome, whole genome shotgun sequencing project. | biome: Marine environment; feature: Marine mammal; material: Swab sample of the gingival sulcus; isolation source: swab sample of gingival sulcus...
ATTTAGAAATACTGATACGTTATGCCCGTAACGTGGTAGAAGATGAAATATATAGAATTGTAAAAATTGCGGTGCAAATCTTTGGTAAATGGGCAGAAGTTCATCAAGTACTAACCCAAACTACCGCAAGCAGACTTATAAATACGGTAGAAGATATTAAAACACACTTAAACGAGCTGGTTTATGACGGATGTTTAAGTAAAATTCCTGATGAAAATTTAGCAGATATTCCTCGGTACTTAAACACTGAGCTTTACCGTATGGAAAAAGCAAAAGAAAATCTTGATGCGGATATGCAACATTCCGCAGAAATTATGCAAATAGAAATCCTTTTAGAAAAAGCGTGGCAGGAATTTTTTACTACAGAATTCAACAAAGAACGGTATGCTGCTTTGCAACGTGCCCGTTGGTTAATAGAAGAATTACGAGTTTCGCTTTTTGCCCAACAACTAGGAACAAAACAAAAGGTTTCCGTCGTACGTATTAAAAAACTGCTGTCTGGAACACCTAAATAAAAATTAAACAAATACTAATAATATGTAACATTTTAATGAAGTATTAAAAAGGATATAATTTAAACACCAAAACAAAGGAGAATTTATGGATATTTACGAACACCTAAAAGGTGGCGTAATCATGGACGTTATGAGTGTGGAACAAGCTAAAATTGCCGAAGCTGCCGGCGCGGTTGCAGTTATGGCATTAGAACGAGTTCCCGCAGATATTCGGGCAGCTGGTGGCGTATCACGTATGAGCGATCCACAAATGATTAAAGAAGTTATGGATGCGGTTGATATTCCAGTAATGGCAAAATGTCGTATTGGGCATATTGTAGAAGCACAAATTCTCGAAGCCTTAAATATTGATTTTATTGATGAGTCTGAAGTACTTTCTCCTGCCGATAACGTGCATCATATTGATAAAACCCAATTTAAAGCCCCGTTCGTGTGCGGTGCGCGGAATTTAGGTGAAGCACTACGTCGTGTTTCTGAGGGTGCAATGATGATTCGTACCAAGGGTGAAGCTGGTACTGGTGACGTTGTACAGGCAGTAAAACACATGCGAACGATTATGGCTGAAATGAGTCAAATTCAATCTTTGAAAGAAGATGAACTGTACGTAAAAGCTAAAGAACATGGCGTAAGTATTGATTTGGTTAAATATGTACACGAACATGGCAAACTGCCAGTGTTGAATTTTTCTGCTGGTGGTGTAGCAACTCCTGCCGACGCAGCTCTAATGCGTCAACTTGGCGCAGAGGGCGTTTTTGTCGGTAGTGGTATTTTCAAATCTGGAAATCCACAAAAACGTGCTGAAGCGATTGTTAAAGCCGTTGCTAATTATGATAATCCAGAAATAATTATGGAGGTTTCTAAAGATTTGGGTCAGGCAATGGTCGGTATCAATGAAGAAGAAATTAAAATTATTATGAGTGAGCGTGGCGTCTAAATAATTTTTCTAATTTTTAGAAACACGAGCCGACAAACTAATAATAAATGGTGGTAATTCTAGCAATGAATAGAGTTACCACCATTTTCATGTTCTTAAAACATAATGATGACATCTATATTTTACTGACGTTACACACTTTATTAGAGTGTCTTTATTTCTACATTGTCCGCTTATATTTAATAAGTCCTAAAAATTACTTTTGTTATAAACATTTAGTAATTTCTACTGCACCCGTTTCTAAAATCTTTAAAGTTTCATAAAAACCAGATTTTCCTCCGTACCACGGATCATTTACATCAACACTTCCCGATGTAGAAACACAATTCCCAACTTCTCGCCATAACTTAATTTTGTCTGTGGGAATCTGTAATATTTCTGCGCGACGCATTAAGGCTTGTTGGTGCTGGCGGGTCATTACCAAAATTAAATCCGACTCCATTAGTTCTTTATTGGTTGCCCGATGAGCACGATGCTCCGGTAAAGCGTAACCGTATTCTAATAAAACCTCTTGCGCACGCCAATCAATATCGTTACCTTCTTCTTCGCTAGAAACCCCAGCAGAAATTACTCTTATATCAGTTTTTTGCACGGTAGAAAGATATTTTTGTAAAACTATTTGCCCCATTGGTGATCGGCAAATATTTCCTGTACACACTACTAAAATTTGCATATTTCCCCTAAATAAAAATAGAGCCATGGCAAAGCCATAGCTCTATTTTACGTTTTGCTTTATGCAGTAGCGACTTTTTCCGCTACCTTTACCAATGCGTTAATTTTATCTGGACGGAAACCTGACCAGTGATCACCGTTAGCAAACACCACTGGTGCTTGCTGATACCCCAAAGCCTTTACAGTGTCGAGAGCTTGGGCATCCTGCGTCAAATCTACTTCCACGTATTCTAAACCGTTTTTATCAAGTGCTCGTTTTGTAGCATTGCATTGCACACAATTTGGCTTACTATAAACCGTTACGCTCATCGCGATCCTCTATCCTTTATTATTTTATTGCTGATGATTATTCTAAACCTTTTACGCAATAAACACTATACCTAGTGGGAATAATTTTTTCAGCTACTAAATAGAGTGGGAGAATTTACGGCGTGTCTTAAAACAAGAGTGGTATAAAACACGAATAAATAATAAGACAAAAAATATATAACACCCCATAAACAATATAAATACTTTAGAATTAAAGTAAGCAACGTTTGGAATAATATGATAAACATACAAACTCTTATAGTTTCAGCTATGGAAGAAGAGTTAACACCCTGTAAAAACGCTCTTAAAGACTATAAAATAAAAGAAATTATCCACCCCCACACAAAAGCCTACTTGGCCACAAAACCCGGATCAAAAATTTTATTACTTGTTAGCGGAATTGGAATGGTATCCGCAGCCAGCACTTTAACCTGGGCATTAACTAAATATTCGCCACAAAACATTATAAATATTGGTACGGCTGGCGGACTAAGCGCTGATTCTCGCGTAGGGCAAATCGTAATTGGAAATACCTATATAAACGCGGGAGCGGATGCCACCCAATTTAACTATGCGCCTGGGCAAGTTCCTGGCCAACCTCCCGTGTTTAACGCTAATGAACATCTCCTAAAACTAACAGAAGAACTAGAAAACACCACACTTCGGTTTGGAGAAATGCTTTCTTCCGATAAATTTATTACCGAAAATACCGTAGAAAACCTACGTGAAACTTTCCCAAAAGCACTTACGGGAGATATGGAAACTCAAGCATTTGCACAAGTAGCTCACTCTTGGAAAGTGCCTTTTATCGCAATTCGTGGAATTACCGATTTATGTGGATTGCCAGACGATCAAAGCGTCAGTTTCCATAAAGCTCTTGCTCCGGTAGCTGAAGCTGTAACAGAAATAATGTTACAACTCTTAGAAAAACTACCCACACAGAATGATAAAGTCGGAAAACGCAAACCAAATTTTGATAAATTATCTCTACAAATGGCTCTTTATCTGGCGTACGCCATAAAAGAAAACTTAAAACCCGACTACAGCACACCGAATAATAAAAAAGAAGAAATTTTACTCTATAAGATTATAGATAATATAGATCCTGTAATTGCGCGTGAAGCCATCGGTTATATAAATGCCGGAAAAAAACATATTAAAAATAATAAAAACGCACATCTATCATCAAAAGAATACGATACTACTCGAGCAAAAATTCTAAAATCCATAAAAATGAACACCAAACGTGGAGAAGGTGTCTGGCCTCCCACCTCACAAACGATAATTAAACGTTTTGATAACTATTGGAACAACGGGTTAGAGTCAGTAGGAATTAAACCACAAAAAGGACGTTCCCCCGGTGGATTAAAATTTAACGAAACTGATTATATAAACACCTTGCGTAAATATTTAAAATACACAAAAGAAAAAGAAATCAATAATTCTTTTGCAAACTACTGCCAGTGGGTAAAAGAAAACCAAGACTGTAACTATCCTTCTGGCGCGACAATTCGCCAACATTACACAACTTGGAATAATGCCCTCAACGCACTAAACAGCTAAAAATGCTTGCGTCTGCTTAACAGCTAACGCATCCACAAATTCATTTGCCGGATCTCCACTATGCCCGCGAACCCATTCAACCTCAGTTTTTGCAGTTCGTGCCTCATAAAGATTAAGTAAACGCTCAATAAGTTCTCTATTTAATACCGGTTTACCATCAGCTTTACGCCAGCCTTTAGCCCGCCAATTAGGAGCCCATTTAGTCATAGAGTTAATTACATAAGACGAATCACAACGTAACAATAAACTTTTATTTGGGTCAGCAAATTCTAACGCCTTAATCGCAGCGGTTAATTCCATAATATTATTAGTCGTTTGCTTAGCTCCACCCGAGGCATGCTCACCGGTAATTTGTTCCACCCAAGCCCAACCCCCAGCACCAGGATTACCCGAACAAGATCCATCCGTAGCAATAACATAATCAAAACCAGAACGTGGATTACCAATTGAATTTTGTAACATCTCTTCCCCTAAAATCTTTTACCTTAATTGTAAATCATCGTGTAATTACGTAGTGTTAAAATCAAAAAAATTATATACTTAACAATTAGTAGTCACGGGTCTTAGAAGGAAAAATGTTGCAACTTGATGATTATCGGAATGAAATCAAACTAGACGAACCATTCCCCATTTCCAAGAATGATAAACGCTCAAATTATGATTTGCTAATAACAGCTTTAACGGGTTTACAAAATAAACACTATTCCGGTAATGCTTCTATGGCACATCTTTCTACCGACAAAAGCCTGTGGCAGTGGTTAAAAGCAGAACTTTCTATTCGGGAACCCGGATTACTAGATCCGGTAACTTCACGTGCGATAAACACCTTACTTTATAGAGAACTTGCACATCGTGGACGAGTAGAAGGTGTTAATTTACGACGTTTATCTGAACAAGATCCAGAATGTGATTTCATAGATGCTCGTCGAGTTGCCCTATACCGTGGCGATATATTACAACTAAATGTAGACGCCGTGGTAAATACCGCCGCTCCAGAACTTATCGGTTGTGATATTCCAATGCACGGATGTCTTGACAGTGAAATTCACTCTCAAGCAGGTCCATGGTTACGTAACGACTGCGCAAAACTTATTGAACTGCAAAAAAGAAAAGAACAACCGGGCGAAGCTAAAATAACCCGCGGATATCGCATGCCTGCAAAATATATTATTCACACCTGCAGTCCCCACATTAAAAACGGTAAAGTTACTGAAAAAGACCGCGAAACCCTGCGTAATTGTTACCGTAAGAGCTTGGATTTAGCACTAGAAAAAGGTGATATTGCAACCATTGCTTTCCCAGCTATTGGCACTGGACTTAATGGCTTTCCTCCCGAAGAAGCAGTATACATCGCCCTAAAAACCGTAGAAGACTGGATGAAAGCAAGTTCACCAGTATTAGAACTAATAATTTTTTCCGTACATCATGATGCGGAAGTAGAACTTTATCAACAAGCCTTAAAAACCTGGGTAGAAGACTAATTGTGAGCCGAATATCTAGGCAATTTCTAGGTAATAAAACACCTGCTTGATACGCTTACTATGTGGACTCAGAACTCATCTTCCGACTTGTTGATGTAACCGGCGTAATATGCAATGGAATTATCGGGGCAAGCATTGCCCGAAAACACGGTTTTGATTTAATTGGATTCCTAATAATAGGCATTGCTTCCGCGCTTGGCGGAGGCATGCTACGGGATATGTTACTCGGCATTGGTTTTCCCGTTGCACTAGTTGATCCGTGGTATTTAGGTGGAGCAATTACCGCGGTAGTCTTTAGCTACTTTATCCCGTTAGAAAATAAATGGTGGCAACGCATAGTAATTTACGGTGATATTTTAGCTCTCGGTTGCTGGTCTGCCACCGGTGCTTCAAAAGGGCTTTCCGCAGGATTGGGCGCAATAGCAGCAATTTTTCTCGGTGTGGTTACCGCTCTTTTTGGTGGAGTTACCCGTGATGTTATTCTGAATAAAATTCCCACAATTTTTGGGGGAAATACCCTATATGCTACTTTTGCTATTTTTTCTGCAACACAAATGGTTTTATTCCAGACACACGGACAATATAACTTAGGAATGGCCGCCTCAATTATTACCTGTGCTATTTTTAGCGCATTAGCACGTCATTATGGTTGGAAATTACCCAAAGCCTACAACCTAACAAAAAATAGAAATAAACTTCGCTTCGGTAATAAGAAAAACGAAAACGCAAAAGATGGGCGAAAAAATCTACGCGAACGCCGGCGGCAAATAGAAGAACACGGCGAAAAATAATCCGCAGTTCAAAAACAGTTTTTATCCAAATTATGGACAGTCACATCAATAACAAGACTTAACAGGTATCTTGCTTTTACCTATTCTATGGAGGCATATATGAACAATGAAACTACGGTAAGGGGCAAGGGCCCACAGAGAGAGCAGTGGTCGGGACAATTTGGATTTATTATTTCCGCAGTTGGTTCAGCTATTGGACTTGGAAACATTTGGAGGTTCCCAGGTGTTGCCTACACCAATGGTGGGGGTGCGTTCCTTATCCCCTATATTGTCGCTCTACTTACAGCAGGTATTCCAATTCTGCTTTTAGACTATGCATTAGGTCACCGTTATAACGGCTCTGCACCTACGGTTTTCCGCAGATTAAAGAAGCGTTTTGAATTTATTGGCTGGCTACAGGTACTCATCACTTTTGTAATTACATCTTATTATGCGGTGGTGTTAGCTTGGGCAATTCGCTATACATTCTTCTCATTAAACGAAGCCTGGGGTGATGATCCCACCACCTTCTTCGTCAAAGACTTCTTACAGCTTGGAGATCCAGGATTTAACACCCATGTAGTTATGGGAATTTTTGTTCCACTTGCTGGACTATGGTTAGTAGCTGGAATAGTAATGGCACTCGGCATTACTAAAGGTGTAGAACGAGCTAATAAAGTATTTATTCCACTATTAGTAATTATTTTCTTTGCTTTGGTAATTCGCGCCATATTCCTTAATGGTTCGGTAGAAGGTCTTAATGCTTTCTTCACCCCACAGTGGGGTGCGCTATCCAATCCACAGGTTTGGATTGCCGCCTACTCGCAGATATTCTTCTCCCTTTCAGTAGGCTTTGGCATTATGCTCACCTATTCAAGTTATTTGAAGAAGAAGTCAAATATCGTACCTACTGCTTTAGTAACCGGGTTTGCCAACTCCGCATTTGAAATTTTAGCGGGTATTGGCGTATTTGCCACCCTTGGCTTTATGGCCGTACAACAGGGTGTAGGCGTAAATGAATTACAGGGTATAACCGGTGTAGGGCTTTCCTTTATGACCTTCCCTGCGGTGATTTCTATGATGCCCGGTGGTCCTATCTTTGGTGTGCTATTCTTTAGTGCTTTGACCATTGCTGGATTTACTTCACTCGTTTCACTATTGCAGGTGTTGTCGGCAGCGGTACAAGAAAAATTTGCTCTTAGTAGACGTGCGTCAGCCATTTTAGTTTCAGTAACTACCGGTACGGTTTCCGTGGTACTGTTCTCAACTACTAATGGCTTGAATGCACTTGATGTTACGGATAAATACATCAATGAAATTGGTATTATTTCTAGTGCTATTCTTACCGCGGTATTGGTTTCTTACGTATTACGCAGACTCCCAATCTTGCGTGCGCACTTAAATTATCATTCCGTATCACATATCGGTAAATGGTGGTACGCTACGGTTGCCGCACTCGTACCAGCCGTACTTACCTTCATTATGGTGATGACGATAATCGATTTGGTAAAGAAGCCTTACGGTGGATATCCAGCAGTATTTAATACCTATTTTGGTTGGGGTGCATTAGCATTTGCCGTAATTGGTTCAGTGGTATTATCCCTACTTAAGTGGCGTACTCCAGTAGACGAATTTAATCCTATGGAATATTTCGGTACTGATTGTGCGGGTGGATACGACGACACCCCTAAGAATTAAACTTAACCTAATTAAGGAGAAAAAATGACAACATCAGCAATAATTATGATGGTTGTAGCGATTGGAACTATCTGGGGTGGACTTGGTGCATCAACGTACTATCTCATAACCCACCCAATGGTTAGCGAAGATTAAAACCAATAAAAATGAGGGGTAAACCAGTCGGTTTACCCCTCATTTTTATAACTAAATTTATTTATTTCCACCAAGAATCTTGTGGAGTTACCGGGGTGGTACGTTTATGTTGGGAACGTAAAAAATACTGCTCAATTTTATTGACAATTTCAAATGGCACTTCTTTACCCTCTAAGTAATCATCAAGATTATCGTAAGAAACACCCAATTCTTCTTCATCAGCACGCGCTGGCTTATTATCAAGTAAATCGGCGGTAGGAACCTTATTAGCAAGTAGCTTATCGCCACCTAAAAACTCTACTAAACCGCGTATTTGTCGTTTATTTAACCCTGCTAGTGGCATTACATCCGCACCCCCATCACCAAATTTCGTATAAAAACCAGTTATTGCTTCAGCTGCATGATCTGTGCCTACCACCAGCATATTTTCATCTCCAGCAAGGGCATATTGAGCAACCATGCGCAAACGTGCCTTAGTGTTCCCTTTTGTAAAATCAGAAAGCGGTTTTTCTATCACATTTGTATACTCAGCAGAAAAAGCAGTGGTGGTAGAACCAATATTAAAAGTAACAACCCTATCGGGACGAATAAAATCTAGTGCTTTTTGTGCATCTGTTTCATCAAGTTGCATCAGATGTGGAAGGCGCATAGCAATAAACTGCACTTCAAGCCCCTGTTTGCGTGCACGTTCCACCGCAAGCTGACACAATCTGCCACCGAGCGTAGAATCCACACCACCAGAAATTCCCAAAACCAACCCTTTAGTGTGCGTTGCTTTTAAATACTCCAACAAAAAGGCAAGACGGGTTTCTACTTCTTGTGCATAGTCAATATTTGGTTTAACGCCAAGTTCAGAAATAATTTTTTGCTGTAATTTAATCATTATTTTTCCTTATTTATTAGGGAAAACGAAACTTTAGCCCGTAATAAAAACAATGTTAGCTTACCATAACATTATTTTTTAACAATAAATTTTAATTTATAGATTGTTATTTGTGCCCTACCTGCCTATTATTGTAATGACAATGAAGTCAGTTTAAATAAAGGACTCTTATGAATTCCACAGAAAAAAAGGGCTTACCTCCAGCTCTAAAACAAGCAATTTTATTTACATTGCTATCGTGCACCGCAGCGGTAGTAGAAGTAAGTAGCTATTATTTACTCATTTACACCGTGCTTCGCGAACCTAGCCAGGTAGGAGCCGCACAGGCAATTTCGTTAGCACTGTCAGTTATTTATAACTTCACCGTAAACCGTAAGTTTACTTTCAAAGATACTGGTAATGTGCCAATTGCAATGATGAAAGTGGCAGCATTCTACGTAGTATTTATTCCGCTATCATCTTGGTTAAGTCAGCTATGCATAGACGCACAATGGCTTGCCTTTGCTACCAAAGATATTGAAGCACAAAAGGGAATCATTAAGTTTATTAGTCTAATTGCCAACTTCATTGGTGAATTCCTATGGTGGAAGTTCGTAGTATTTGGAGATGCTCCCCAACGGCTATGGGCAAAAATTAGCAAAAAATAATTTATGTGACTAATAGGTCATATAAAACAAGGGTGTGGAGAAATTATTTTCCACACCCTTTGCTATTAAAGTTCTTAAATCACTTAATAAAGAAAAACTAAACCTTAAACATTACCCCTGTTTAAACACTAATTTTCGTACTCGGGAGGGGAGTCGAACCCCCACGCCCTTACGGGCACACGGACCTGAACCGTGCGCGTCTACCAATTCCGCCACCCGAGCAAAATAACTATAAAAGCATACCCCGAAAAGCGTGGTAGATGAAGTATGCTTAGTATATAAGTTAAATACCACAACTTATTTAATAAGGGATGCTATGAAATTTTTGCAAAAAGTAGAACACGGTGTAGAAAACACTATATATAACGTTGTTTCCATAGTATTTCATTCTGATTTAAAGCCAGTAGAGCTAGCCAGTGGCATAAAAAAGAATATGGATGACCGCGCAGCTTCAATGACCCGCGAACGAATCGTTGTTCCTAATAGGTTTCTTATCAAAATCTCTCCTAATGATTACGAAAAAATTCTGGAGTGGGGGCAAAAAGAACTAACTGACGAACTCACCGAAGTTGCAAAAAAACACGCCAAAGAACAGCGCTACACCTTCTTAGGGCCAATCCAAATTCGTTTTGAAAAAGACCCAAAACTAGTCAATGGAAAAATTAGTGTTTCCAGCACCTCACGGCGTGGAGCAGTAGCACCCGCCACTGCAACCAAGGCAAATAGTGAAAATCCCATTATAAAAATAAACAATAAAGAAAAATACGTACTCACCGGAGCGGTAACCGTAGTAGGTCGAGGTTCTAGTTGTGACATCGTCATTGAAGACACTGGAGTTTCCAGAAAACATCTTGAATTTCGTGTAACTCCACACGGTGTTATTCTCAAAGATCTTAATACTACCAACGGAACTTTTGTAGAAGGTCATCGCATTAGTTCAGCAACACTAGTAGACGGAAACACCATTACTCTCGGGCATACAACCATAATGTTTTGGACATCGGCGGAACCACTATGAGTACCCTAACCCTAACCCTGCTTCGTTTTGCTTTCCTCCTACTATTGTGGGGATTTGTGTTTTTGGTAGTAAAAACAATTAAAAAAGATATTTTTGGGGAACGAAAAACAGGTAAAAAACAAAATAACGATACTTGGATTCCAGAAATACTAGTTGTAACGCAAGGCAATTTACAGGGAACAACACTTTTCCTTAATAAAGAAACCGTACATATTGGGCGTTCTCCAGATTCTACTCTGGTTCTTAACGACAGTTATGCATCAGCACGACATGCAAGAATTTATTTTAGTGGTGATAAATATTGGCTAGAAGATTTAAGTTCCACCAACGGCACCTGGGTAGGTAAAACTCGGGTCTACACTCCAACCCCTTTACAGGCAAAAACACCTATAATAATTGGTGAAACGGTAATGGAGCTACAATAAATGACTATCAATTTTCACGCCACAGCAATCTCACATGTAGGATTAGTACGCGCAGAGAACCAAGACTCTGGCTACGCTACTAGCAATATAATTGCTGTTGCCGATGGAATGGGTGGGCAAGCCGATGGAGCCATAGCCTCCTCCCTAACCATTACCAATATCGCAACATTGAATAGCCATACTCTGTTAAATCCACAAACTGAACTAAAAACAACTTTAAACAAGGCTCATAGTGAACTAATTCAATATGCAAAATCTAATCCTGCAAGTATGGGACTGGGCACTACCTGTACCACGTTAATTTGCAAAGAAAATAAATTACATTTAGCCCATATTGGCGATTCTCGCGCATACCGTTTACAGAACGGAGAGCTTCAACAAGTAACACATGACCACACTTGGGTACAGTATCTGGTAGATATCGGAGAAATTACACCAGAAGAAGCACGCACCCACAAGGATCGCAGTAAACTCATCCGTGCCCTAAGTGATTTACCAGAACTTTTAGAAATAGATGAAAATGTTTATGACGCCAATGTAGGTGATCGCTGGTTACTGTGTTCCGATGGGCTGTATGGAGTAGTAGAGCAAGAGCGCCTTGCAAAAGCCTTAGCCGATATTCCCGATCGTAATGAATGCGCCCAATATTTAGTGGAGCAGGCAATCGCTGGGGGCGGTCCAGATAATATTACCGTGATTATTGCCGACATCGTAGAATCTGATCATAGTGAACAGCCACAACAACTGGTAGGTGCCGTTACCGTTCCCCGCGACTTTAATCTTAATATTAACGAAGCGAAAAAAACAGAAAGTCCAGTTAAAGAGCAAAAAAACAGTTCTACCCCAGCTAAAGCAAAAAAGAAAACCGGACGAAAGCTGTTAGGTTTTGCGGTAGTGCTGTTCTTATTATTTACAGCAGGAATAAGTGGATATAACTGGACACAAAATCAATATTTTGTAGCTCCTGCACAAAATAAAGTAGCAATTTATAAAGGAATTCCCCAAAATATTGGACCTCTTAAATTAAGTAGTATTCACCGAAAAACCAATATTGACGTTTCGGAACTTTCGCCAGTTGCACAAAAACGACTAGAAACACCTATAATTCATTCTTCTGTGAAAAAAGCAGAAAAAATGGTAGAAAACCTAAAAGAATATGAGGCAAAAAACCAGCCGAATATAGTGCCTGAAAGTAATTAACATGAAATCTTTGGCCAAAAAAATAACTTTTAGCCAACTTGTTGAGTTTGGGCTACTAATAATTGCAATTACTATAATTTTTCTTAGCTGGGAACTGGTAGAAATTGGAGTTAAAGAAAGTAGCAATATTGCAGGTTCAAACCCTCTAACCCTAATCTCGCTACTGTTAATAATTGTAGTTTTTGCTACGCATTTGGGTATTAGAAAAATTGCTCCACACGCCGATCCGCTAATTTTTCCTATTGCGGTTTTATTAAATGGACTGGGCGTGGTGATGATACACCGTATTGACTATGCTCTTATAGAAAATGAACAAATTGCTCAAGCAAAAAATCAACTTATTTTAAGCCTAGCGGGACTAATGTTAATGCTCCTAACCTTAGGAACTCTAAAAAATCATCAACGCCTGCGTAACTATACCTATACTTCCCTGCTAGTTGGTTTATTTTTATTAGCATTACCCACTTTCCCAATAATTGGCAAAGCTATAAATGGTGCTCGGCTCTGGATTTCTGTGGCAGGTTTTACCTTCCAGCCAGCAGAAATTTCTAAAATCTGTTTTGTGGTTTTCTTTGCTGGGTATTTAGTGGTGCAACGCGATAACTTAGCCTTAGCAGGAAAAAAAGTTCTCGGCATACAACTCCCCCAAATTCGTCATTTCGCCCCAATTTTTATTGCTTGGACGACAGGTTTGCTGATTTTAGCAATGGAAAAAGACTTTGGTACGGCACTACTGTTTTTTGGTATTTTTGTGGCCATGCTTTATGTGGCAACCGAACGAATTTCTTGGATAATTATGGGAGGAATTCTCTCTAGCCTATCCGCCTTAATTATCATTCACCTAATGCCCCATATTCAAAGCCGTTTTACCACCTGGCTCCACGCCTTTGATAATGAGGTTTATGACAGTCCCTATGGGTCCTATCAATTAGTTCAAGGCTGGTTTGGTATGGCTTCCGGTGGATTATTTGGTACGGGATTAGGAAAAGGATATCCTGCCAAAGCCTACGCAGCCAATTCTGATTTTATAATTGCCTCTTTTGGTGAAGAGATTGGATTAGTTGGTTTACTTGCTATTTTATGTTTGTATCTCCTGCTAATTTTTCGCGCATTAAAAATTGGAATGCTTTTACCAAACGGATTTGGCAAACTGCTTGCAACAGGATTTGGGTTTACCATTGCGTTGCAATCTTTTGTAGTAGTAGGTGGAGTAACCCGCGTAATTCCCCTTACCGGTTTAGCAATGCCGTTTTTAGCACTAGGCGGGTCGGCCTTGCTGGCAAATTGGATTATTATTGGTGTGTTATTACGAATGTCTAGCGATGCAAAAAATGCAGTTATCACTTTAGCCACTGATAAAGAACTATTAGATACTGGTGATGTTTTTGCTACTGAAACAGATGAACATCCCACAGAGGTGGTAAAGCTATGAACACTCCCCTTAAAAAACTATCGGCACTTGTTATTATCATGTTTCTCACGTTAATGGGGGCGGTTAGCTATATTCAAGTTATAAAAGCTAATCAATTAAATACCGATACACGTAATGCGCGAATGCTTTATAAAGAATTTGGTACAAATCGGGGAATGATTATTGTAAACGGCAAACCAGTAGCGACTTCAAATCCAGTAAAAGATAACTATAAATATCAGCGTGTTTATAACGATAGTGAACTTTATTCTCACCTTACAGGATATTTCTCGGTTGCCTATAATTCTATGACCGGCTTGGAACGACAAGAAAATTCTATTTTAGGTGGTCGTGATGCAACTTTGGCAAAACAAAAAATTCAAGAATTGATTAACGGCACAACTCCACAAGGTGGTTCAGTTTTATTAACCGTAAATCCAAAGTTACAACAGGTTGCCTATGACGCACTAGGAAATTACCGTGGTGCAGTGGTTGCCATTGAACCAAATACGGGAAAAATTTTGGCTATGGTTTCAAAACCAACTTTTGATGCAAATAAAATGGCTGACCATAAAAGTAAAGAAGTTATTAAATATTGGGAAAGCCTACTTGCCGATCCAGATAAACCCTTACATAATCGGGCAATTGGTGATGAACTTTATGCTCCGGGATCAGTTTTCAAAATCGTTACTGCTACTGCCATGTTGGAAAGTGGATTAACTCCTGAGTCAGAAATTGAAGCTCCAACTACCTGGAAGCTACCCACCAGTGATAAAAAAATTACAAATTATTCTGGTACCTGTGGTAACGGTAGTGGAAAAACTACTTTACGTACGGCTTTAATAGAATCTTGTAATACTCCTTTTGCTATTGCGGGAACGCAACTCGGAAGTAAAAAAATGCGTAAAGTTGCACAAAAATTTGGTTTTGAAAAAGAATTAGAAATTCCCATTCCAATCAACCCTGCTGTTTTTCCTGCCACGAACGATCCGGCAACTTTAGCAATGGATTCTTTTGGACAACGTGATGTGCGCGTAAGTCCACTACAAATGGCAATGGTAGCAAGCGCTGTGGCAAACAATGGTAAGTTAATGCAACCGTATTTAGTGGATAAAACTCTTGATGCAAATTTTGAAACCATAGTTTTACAAGAACCACAAATTATGGAAACCGTAATGAAACCCGAAACTGCAAACCAATTAACTTCTATGATGATAGACGTGGTAAATAAAGGAACTGGCCGCAGAGCACGTATTAACGGAATAAAAATTGCGGGAAAAACCGGTACTGCCGAAACTGGGAACAAAGATGAGGCACACGCTTGGTTTATAGGTTTTGATGCTACGGAACAACCAAAAATTGCAATAGCCGTATTCGTAGAAGATGGTGGTTTTGGCTCTGCCGTAGCCGCCCCAATTGGCAAAAAAGTAATGATGGAACTATTAAAACAATGATTTGTAATAGAATTGCAACCCAACTTTGCAGACATTTAAGGCAAAATACGGCATCATAGTCAAAGATAGTGCTTTTGCACGAAAAGGAGTACGAATAATGACCGATATTCCACGTATTCTTGGTGGACGCTATGAAATAGGCGAATTGATTGGCAGAGGCGGAATGGCGCAGGTGCACATCGGATATGACACCCGTCTTTCCCGTACCGTAGCTATTAAAGTGTTACGTTCTGACCTGGCCGCTGATCCCACGTTTTTAACTCGTTTTCGTCGTGAAGCACAATCAACTGCCGCTCTTAATCATTCCGCTATTGTAGCCGTATATGACACCAGTGAAGAAATATTAACATCTGCTAACGGCAATACTATTTCTCTACCCTATATCGTGATGGAATACGTGCAAGGAAACACCGTTTCTAAACTTTTAGAAAAAGGAAATCCTATACCTATTAACGAAGCGATTCAAATTACTAACGGAATATTATCTGCCCTATCGTACTCCCATAATAAGGGAACAATTCATCGCGATATTAAACCTGGCAATATTATGATTACGAAAAACGGGCAGGTAAAAGTAATGGATTTTGGAATTGCACGAGCAATTACAGATTCTTCTGCCACAATGACTTCTACCAATTCGGTAGTAGGTACCGCCCAATATCTTTCTCCTGAACAAGCTCGTGGAGAAGTAGTAGATGCACGTTCTGATTTATATTCAACCGGCTGTTTACTCTATGAACTACTCACGGGTCGCCCACCGTTCCAAGGCGATTCAGCAGTAGCCGTTGCTTATCAGCACGTTTCAGAAACACCGCGTTTAGCATCCGAAATTACCCCAGATATTTCCGAATCACTGGATCGGGTAATCTTAAAATCGTTAGCTAAGAAACGAGAAGATCGTTATCAAACAGCAGCAGAAATGCAATCTGATTTATTAAAAGTTTTACAGGGAAGTGCAGTTAATGCTCCCGATACGAGCAGTTGGGAACATAAGGTTACCCCCACTCCCCCTCGTCCCTCTGCCGAAACTAAAGTTCAACCCGTGGTTAATTTAGCAAATACGCAAGCTTTACCCCAAGAAGTAATTATGAATTCTAATAATGAAGAAAAAAAGAAAAAAGTTTTAATTTGGCTAGCCGTAATACTAATTTTATTAGCTATTGGTGGAATTGGTTACGCCGCTTTGTACAATACCGTATTTAGTAGCACTGCACCCGAAGTTGTTACCGAAACCGTACCTGACCTTACTGGAAAAGATCAGGTAGAAGTGCGGCGTTTATTAGAAGCTAAAGGCTTAAAATGTGTAATCGGGGAATCTGTAGAAAATGACGATATAGAAGTTGGTTATTTTGTTTCTTCCAATCCAAAAATTGGTGCAAACGTTGAACGTGGTAGTAAAGTTACGGTAGTTTTCTCTGCTGGTTCTAAAGAAATTAAAGTACCAGATTTAACTAAAGGCTCATATTCGGAAGAAAAAGCACGTGCAGTATTAGAAAAATTGAATCTCGTTGTTAAATCAGTAGAACGAGTTGATGAGCCTGGCGTTCCTGCAGATACCGTATTTGATATTAACCCTAGCCCTAATTCACCGGTAGCAAAAAAGAGTGCCGTGACCCTCTATGTGTCTACTGGAAAGATAAAGTTGCCAAACTTAATTGGAAAAAGTTTAGAAGCGGTAAAGAACGAACTAAACGTACGAAAATTAAGTTTTAACGTAGAAGAAGTGGAAAATGACGCACCAGCTGGTACCGTTATTAAACAGTCACCACTTGCCGGAAAAATAGATTATGATGCACGCGTTACGCTTTATGTTTCTACTGGGCCAGCTCCTGAGCCGGAACCCGAACCGGATCCAGAACCAGTAGAAAAACCAAAAGCAACTAAACCGAAAAATTAAGATCGGTTAAGGGTGCTGTCTATCCAACCAATATGTTCGGAAGCCCAAGGGAAACCGTAATTAAATAAAACCCAGATAATAGCAAAAAGTAGAATTAACACTTCAATAAACTTTAACCATTTCGGGCCCGGAAGTTTTCGCCAAATAAACGAGTACATTACTTATCCTCCGTAAGTGATTTTTGCTTTTTCGGATCTATTATTTCTTTTGGCATACCTTCGGCACGATTGGCGGTATATGCTAATTCTGCGTGCACAATCCACCGTTTATCTGCCACATACGGTGGATGACAGGTAGTGATAGTTAATAGTCTGCGTTTGGGAATAACCGGATTATTTTTTCCGTGCTTGGCGTTTATGCCCGCAATATAAGGATCTGCCGCTACTACATAACTATCAGCAGGTTGCACTAATTCGTAATCAACCATTTTATAGACATACCAAGTATCTCTAGTTTCTACTACAATCGGGTCACCGGCTTTTAGCTTATCTACGTGTAACATTTTTGCGCCGTAAATTTCCCGATGAGCAGCTACCGAAAAATTACCTATATTTCCTGCTAAAACTGTTTCTGGATAATGTCCGAAAGCCCCCGAATCTAAGACCCGTTTAGACACGCCCTCACGAATCACTGCCGCGTAATCGTAACCAAATTTGGGAATATGTAACACTGCATATACACTACCATCAGCAAAATTATCTTTTTCTTCTACTACTTCTTTTTGTGGCGTGGCAACTTTTTCCGGAATTTTTCCAAAATCTTTTTGCACTTGTGCTATAACTTCACGCTGTTCATTATTGGCGGCAAAATTAGTCCAAACCACTTGCCAAACTACAAACAAGGCAATAAAGACACCTGCGGTAATAAATAAATCACTAAAGAAAGTAAGCAAATAGTAGAAAAAACCTTTTTTTTGTTTTTTCTTTTCGGGCTCGGGTGGTAAATTATGTACTTCCATTTCGGAAGCTAAATCACCAAAGCTTGCCGGATGTTGAGTTTTATTCATTTATCCTCAATTCATTTAACTATTAACATAATATCCGATTTATTTATTTAGTAACATTTTAATAGTGATTACAAAGAACAGTTCACCTTTGTGGAAAATGTCGCTAACCTATTACTTAGAGGTATAAAGAAGTTCAAAGTAAGGATTAAAATGCCAGAGTCAAAAAAACGGCAAAAAGTAGTAGAGCAAAAACGCGCTGCAGCCAAAGCACAAAAAGAACACCCAACAAGTGAGATGAAAAAAGGTTCACCAAAATGGTGGGTTCCCCTTATGGTTACGTTAGCCGTGCTGGGGTTAATAATTATGGTAGTTGCCTATGTTACTAATGGTGCTTGGCCAATTCACGGTCTAAAAAATGGAAACGTAAATCTCTTTGTTGGAATGAGTTTTATGATTGCCGGCTTCTTGATGACCATGGGTTGGAAATAAGCTAAATTACATAGTTGTAATTCTCCACAGTTTAATCACAACTGTGGAGAATTTTTCTTATTTGCCCATAACAAAGAAAGTAAAACTCCAGTTAAGAAACCCCCTAAATGTGATTGCCAAGAAATATTAGGAAAAACAAAAGCTAATGCAAAATTGATTCCCAAAATTACTAGCAAGCCTTTTAAGTTTTCTTTATTGGCACGATATAACACCAGTAGTACCCCAAATAGGCCGAAGATAGCTCCTGACGCCCCCACTACTGCCACATTTTGTTGATTGGTAACGCTGGCAAAAAGAAGCACAAAAGCGTTACCAAAAAATGCGGTTAAAAGATAGATGAGCAGAAACCGTAATCGCCCTAAAAGGGGTTCCAAAATCATCCCGATTGCCCATAGCGCATACATATTAAAAAATAGATGCATTATTCCGCTATGTAAAAATGCGGAAGTAATAAAGCGATGTGGTTGCACTTTTGCTAAAGGGGGATAAAAAAGTAAATCTAATTGTAGGGTAGGAAATATGGATGTTATAGCCAGCATTAACACCGACACGATAATAAGAATTTGCGTAACTAATATGGGTGAAGAGGAACGCACCCCGTATTTGCGTACCAGTTGTTTAAACCGATTTTCTTTACGGGGTGCGTTTTCAAATTCGTTGAACATTATTCCGCAACGGTAATAGTGTTAATAACTACATCTTCTATTGGACGATCCATTGCACCGGTAGGGGTAGTAGCAATCTTGTCCACCACTGCACGGGACGCTTCGTCTACTACCTTGCCAAAAATGGTGTGATTACCTAGAAGCCAAGGAGTGGGAGCGACCGTAATAAAGAATTGCGAACCATTGGTTCCACGACCCATACGTTTACCCGCATTTGCCATTGCCAGCATATAGGGTTCGGAAAAATCTACTTCCGGAGAAATTTCATCATCAAAGTTGTAGCCCGGACCGCCGGTGCCATTACCCAAAGGATCTCCACCTTGAATCATGAAACCGTCAATTACTCGATGAAATACTACACCATCATAAAGTGGGGTAGCTTTAGTTTCTCCGGTACGTGCGTCTGTCCACTCTTTTTCACCTTTGGCAAGCTGAGTAAAGTTTGCAACCGTTTCCGGCGCATAGTCTGGATATAATTCGACGATAATATCGCCCATATTCGTTTTTAATGTTGCTTTCATACCTATATTTTCCCACATATTTTAACGAACGGGAAAATAATCCACATTTCCTTGCTTTAAGCATAATTTTGCTAAAAATAATAAAATAGTTGAGGAGGAAACAATGAATAAACTACAAAAACGTTTAACTATTGCGGGAATAGGTGTTACTACTAGCGGATTAGCCTATTTAGTAATACACAAAATAAAAAAACGAGAAAATCCGTGGGTTGAAGGATACTGGGAAAAAATTGCACAAGAAATGCAAAGTAATAATTAGCTTAAGCATAAAAGCTAGAAGCAAATACGTGCGCATACATATTGGAAAAATAAAACATTTTTATTTGTTACCCTGGTAGCCTCAAGCAAAACAAAAAATATGTGCTTCTAATTTAGTATCAAAATCATCGGTTTTCTTAATTACCTTAAATGATATAGCTTCTGACTTTTCAGCTAATCCCGTTTCGCTTTTTACCGGAATTACTCGTTTTTCTTGTATCCATTTTAAGAAAAATGCTCGTAATAAAGTTTCTTCTCCACCAAGTTTGGCACTACGTAATGGTAACAATAGTGCCCACCAAGATAATGACGGTAAAAGTTTAGAATATTCGCCCTGTAAATCTCCTTTTTCAAAACCGTTTTTAATTATTTTTTCATTTTAATTTTCTTAACTATTTAAATGTTACTTTACAATTTCTAACTATGTATTTGCCCTTCTATTAAACTGGGGAGCGTGCTTATGCACGCTCCCCAGTTTTAATTAACACTACTTTTTCGGCGGTTTCTTACGACGTGGAGTCGTATATAGAAACTCTGACGGTAAGCGTTTCTTTGGTTTTGGTGGATTTTCTGTTGCCACCGCATTTTCAACAAAGGTTGCCAAACGTTCCCGAATTAAGGCACGTTCCGCAGCCACGCGCTTCGTATTTTCTTGGTCAAAAGCCTTAATCATAGAAATACATGCTAAAACCATTACGAAAGAGAACGGCAAAGCCGTAAGAATTGCCAGCACCTGCAAAGCAGCAAGGCCGTCCGTTGCCATACCCGTAGTTGCGCCAATCCACAAAAGCAAAGCGGCAATACCCGCTTCCATGTGTTCCCAGAATAAACGCGTATGCAAGGATGGATTAGAACTACCGCCCGAAGAAAGCATTCCCAAAACGAAAGAAGCCGAATCGGAACTGGTCACAAAGAACACCACCAGCAATAAGAGGAACAAACCGGTAAGTACCGCTCCCCCAGGCAAATTATCTAGCATGGTAAATAAAGCAGTTGTAGACCAGCCTTCAGAAGCTGTTAAATCAACGCCACCATAAACCTGTTGCCAAAGAGCGGTGCCGCCCATAATGGAGAACCAAATGAAAGTGAGTAGCGTCGGCACGGCAAGTACCCCAACCACAAATTCACGAACGGTACGCCCCTTAGAAATGCGAGCAATAAAGATACCTACAAATGGCGACCAACTTATCCACCAACCCCAATAGTAGGTGGTCCAGCCACCCAGCCAGGCTTTACCGTCTGCTCCTTGGAAAGGCATGGTACGGAAAGAAAGCGGAATAAAGGATTCAATATATTGACCCAAAGATTGCACAAATTCGCGCATTACAAAAATTGGGTTACCGAGTAGCAATACTGCCACCATAAGCAATAAACCTAAAATAAGGTTGCCATTCGAAAGCCATTTAATGCCAATGTCTAAACCGGACGCAACCGAGAAAGCCGCAAAAAGCGAAATAATAAGTACGATTGCCACAATAACAATAGGAGTTTGTTTTAAGATATTCAAAAATTCTAAGCCTGAACTAAACTGAATAGCACCAAAACCAAGTGACGTGGCTACACCAAACAGTGTGCCTACAATTGCGGTAACGTCTACCAAATCACCAAACCAGCCCCGAACGCGCTTTTCACCCAGAAGAGGCTCTAAGATCCAGCGAATAGAAATTGGACGTCCTTTACGGTGACAAGCATAGGCTACTGCCACGCCAACCACAACATAGATCGCCCACGCAGAAAGACCCCAATGTAAGAACGTAGTGTTCATAGCGCCCTGTGCGGCCTGTGCGGGGGTAGAAGCGGGTGAACCGGGTGGCGGTGAGGAGAAATGGCTTAGCGGTTCAGCTACACCCCAGAAAACTAAACCAATACCCATACCAGCAGCAAAAAGCATGGCGAACCAAGTTAGATAAGAATATTCCGGCTTGTCGTCGTCCGAACCTAAAATAATTTCACCCGAACGGGAAAAAGCAATATAAAAAGCAAAGAACACAAAGCCAACCACGGCAAGCGTGTAATACCAGCCAAGATCATTAATAACCGTTGATGACATGTGTAAAACGATGTCTTTCATTTTGGTTGGCACAACCAAAGCTGGCGTAATAAGCAAAATGGAAATTATGGCAGCAGGGAGCATTACTCGCCAAGCAACTTTGCCCTCTTCTTCCGTTTCCTCAACATCATTAGCAGGAGTAACAGGTTCCGATTCCACCACAGAAGTGTTTTCGGTAGAATTTAATAACGCATCCTCATCAGCAAGAGCTTGCGCCGTTTCCCCCAAAAAAATGGAGTCACCTTCATAATTATTTAAATTCATAATGACCTTTCATCATTTAAATTACATATACTATATTAAAACTTTTTAACAAAAATTTATAGGGAACGCTTACACAAAGCCATTTACTGTAAAAATTCGTATTTTTTAATAACTACAATTTTAATATCTATTATTAAGTAAAACACGTTTAGTAAGTCGTAATAACTATGAAATAAACTTTTATTACACATTAACTTCAAACAAACTTAAAATTTAGCCATTGAAAGTAATTCCAACCACAACACAAGGTTAAACACAATATTTCATAATTCAACAAATTTAATAGTTATTTGATAGAAACAATAATTACAAATGTTTTTAGTTAGATCTGTTCCCAGTACACGCAGGCGGGATGTCTACAACCTATATACCCCTACAAAAACACTGGGCAACAGCATTATCACAGAAAAATTACGCGTAGCATTTCAAACAACACTTACGGTGAGAAATACTTTACAGCTAATTGATTTAACCTCACAAACCATAGATTTAATTTCTCAAAATTCCAGAATGATTACTCTTCGGCAAACTATCAAGAACATAACACCCAAGCACACAATTTATCATGGAACAAAATTATCACTGCCTACGAGCATTACTTAAACAGACGGTATAATTCTTGTTTTAAGTATAAAAAATAACGTTTATCCTAAACTGTTTTAATGTAAAGGGCACATAGAGGGCACGAAAAAATTTTTCTAAATTCTTATTTTTTGTATTTAGGCTGGCTATAGCCTTGTTTTAGTTGTGGAGCTAAGGGGACTCGAACCCCTAACCCCCTGCTTGCAAAGCAGGTGCGCTACCAATTGCGCCATAGCCCCGTATTTAATTAACGCTTGTCCAAGAGGAATGCTCTTGAACAAACTCGCAACCCTTCAAAAATACGACATAACCAATAACTAATGCAAATATTGCACGAATTACTTTCGTCATATCAACCTTTCAACCAGTTGCAGTGGGCCCAGATGGACTCGAACCATCGACCTCTACATTATCAGTGTAGCGCTCTAACCGACTGAGCTATGGGCCCGTACAAATAGTGTTGCTGAACTAGATTAACTCAATTTTGAAAATATTCCAAATCCCAATTGGAACTAAGCAACCGAGTTCACATTTTTACTATTTATTGGGATTACTATTCGTCCGTAACCGTAACCCGTAATCCACCAACTAAACCCGTAATAACATTAAAGACTAACGCCATAACTCCGCCCAAAACTGTTAATAACACGGTTTCAACTACCGCAACCACAATTGAAAACGGCACAAGGCGACCAAATTCAAAAAATTGTCCTAAACGAGAAAGCTGTTCCGAATTAAGAACTGTGAAAAGTTCTGCTATGCCCTGCCACACATGCATAGAATCTAACACCAGCCACAAAACAATGGAAGAAATTATAATCATAATGCCAACAGCAACTGAAAGTAAAAATGAAATTTTTACTGCAGATAAGGGATCAATTCGCGAAACCGTCATATCCACGGCACGAATTTCTGCCACAACTTCTTTATCTGCTTTAACCTCAACCATTTTAATCCTTACTTCTAATAATGCTTAACGTAATTATCAACCAGCTATATTTACTTCGTCAAATACAGGAACTTATCGGCATAGTCCGTAAAAATACCCGTCACACCCCAATTAAATAGCTTATTGGCTTGTTCTGCAGAGTTTACCGTCCATGTATTTACTCCATATCCCGCATCCCGAAACTCTTTAACCTGTGCTTTGGTAAGAGCAGAAGCATCTGGGTGTATATATTGCGCCGCAAGAATTTCCATAACCGCACGCCAATCCGTACCCAAGGTGTGCGCCTCAAACAAGGGAGCAATTGCCACGTCTTTATTTCTTTCTCGTAATAACATCAATGTTGGTAAGCTAAAAGACGAAATAATTATTTCCCGTTCCGGGTCTAACTTTTCCATTTCTGCTAATACGTTTTCTACTAGCTGAACAGTTAAGTCTTTACCCGCTTCATTTGATTTAAGTTCAAAATTAGCATTAAGTCTAGTTTCGTTCATTAGCGAAATTAAATCAGCAAGTGTAGGTAATGATTCTCCAGCAAACTCATTACCAAACCACGAACCCGCATCAATCCCTGCCAAATCAGCACGTTTTAATTCATAATAAGAACCAGACTTATTAGTAGTACGATCAAGCGTAGAATCGTGACATAAAAACGGAGTGCCATCACCTAAAACGTCAATATCCGTTTCAATCCACTTAACACCAGCCTCAGCAGCACGGCGAAAAGCAATCAGCGTATTTTCTGGGCAAGTTCCACTTAATCCCCGATGCGCAAAAACTTTTTTACTAAACATTTTATTCCTCATTAACCGTGTTAGCTTTTACCGCCTCAGCAGCTGTTTCATCAGCATCAGTTTCTTCTAAATTAAGTGCAATCGCAATAATGCGATCCTTTTTATCAGGACGCGCAAAAGTAACACCCTGCGTATTACGTCCCGTTAAATTAACTTCTTCAACCGAAGAACGAACCACTTTACCCGATTCCATAATTACCATTACTTCATCTTTTGGTTGGGTAATAAGCGCACCTACCAAATCGCCACGCTCTTCAACAATGTTCGCTACTTTAATTCCTAAACCAGCACGACCCTGTACTCGATATTGATCTTCACTAGTACGCTTAGCAAAACCACCTTCGGTTACTACAAACACTTCTGTATTTGGACGCACTACGTCCATAGTCAATAAAGAGTCCCCTGCACGGAACTTCATTCCAGTAACACCACTGGTAGCTCTGCCCATTGGACGTAATGCTTCATCATTAGCCATAAAACGAAGTGACTGACCTTTACGAGAAACTAAAAGTAACTCATCACCGGCATCAATTAAACGTGCTGAAACCACCTGATCAGTAGTGCCGTCTTCGTGTTCTTTAAGTTTAATAGCAATTAAACCGCCCGTACGTGCTGAGTCATAATCACTAAGACTCGTTTTCTTCACAAAGCCGTCTTGCGTTGCTAAAACTAAATAATCAGACTTGTCATAACCCTTGATAGAAATTGCGGAAGCAATTCTTTCTTCAGGTTGGAATGCTAACAGATTAGCAATATGCTGCCCCTTAGCTTCTCGTGAACCTTCAGGAATCTCATATCCTTTAATGCGATATACCCGACCCATATTGGTAAAGAATAAATGCCAATCGTGTGTGGAGGAAATTCCGAAATGTTCTACTACATCGTCACCACGTAAGGTCGTACCTTTAATACCCTTACCTCCGCGATGTTGAGCCCGATACTCGGAAACCTTAGTACGTTTAATAAATCCAGAACGAGTAATTGTTACAACTACGTCTTCTTGTGGAATTAAATCTTCTACCGTCATTTCTCCATCAAATGGCAAAATGGTAGTACGCCGTTCATCACCATATTTATCTACAATTTCTTGTAATTCCGTAGAAACAATTTCCCGTTGCCGTTCTGGTTTTGCCAAAATGTCACGATATTCTGCACAAAGAGCTTCTTTTTCTGCCTTTTCGGTCAAAATCTTTTGTCGCTCCAAGGCCGCTAATCGGCGAAGTTGCATTGCTAAAATGTGGTCAGCTTGCACTTCGTTAATGTCTAATAACTTCATCAAACCTGTACGTGCCTCATCTGGAGTTTGTGAAGCCCGAATAAGCGCAATAACTTCATCAAGATGATCTAATGCTTTTGCTAAACCAGCTAAAATCATTAATCGTTCTTCAGTTTTACGTAATCTAAACTCCGTACGTCGATAAATTACTTCAATTTGATGTTGAACCCAATAATAAATAAATCCATCTAAAGATAAGGTTCGCGGAACTCCATCTACCAGCGCTAACATATTTGCTGGAAAATTGTTTTGCAGTTGCGTATGCTTATAAAGATTATTTAATACAACCTTAGCAACCGCATCCCGTTTTAAAACCACCACAATACGTTGCCCTGCACGTCCCGAAGATTCATCACGAATGTCAGCAATTCCCGGAAGTTTACCGTCCTTAATTCCTTCTACCATTTTATCTAGCAAACGATCTGGATTAACTTGATAAGGAAGATCGGTAATTACCAAACACTGCCGCCCATGAATTTCATCAACTTCTACAATTGCTCGTTGCGTAATAGATCCGTGCCCTGTGCGGTACATTTCTTCAATCCCTTTAGTGCCTAAAATTGTTGCACCCATTGGAAAATCAGGACCTTTAATACGTTTCATTAACTGCCCTAAAAGCTCATCTCGGGAAGCTTCTGGGTTTTCTAAATACCACTGCACACCAGAGGCAACTTCACGCAAATTATGTGGAGGAATTCGAGTAGCCATACCCACGGCAATACCTTCAGAACCATTAACCAATAAATTTGGAAAACGAGAAGGGAGAACGGTTGGTTCTTGTACAGAACCATCAAAATTTGGTTGAAAATCAACGGTATTTTCGTGAATATCTCGCACCATTTCCACTGCAAGTGGAGCCATGCGTGTTTCTGTATAACGGGCAGCTGCCGCACCTAAATCACCAGCGGTACCAAAATTTCCTTGCCCGGCAACTAGTGGGTAACGTAAATTCCATGGTTGCACCATACGTACCATCGTGTCGTAAATTGCGGCGTCACCGTGTGGGTGGAAATGACCCATTACATCGCCTACAACTTTAACAGATTTAGAGAACGAAGAATCTGGACGATATCCACCATCCCACATTGCATAAATTACTCGTCGATGAACCGGTTTCATACCGTCACGTACATCTGGTAGTGCACGCCCAACAATTACCGACATAGCATAATCAAGATAGGAAGTTTCCATTTCTTTTTGCAGGTCAACTTCTTTTATTGCACCGTGATTATATTCTGTATTTTCGTTTTCGTTACTCACAATTAATCCTAAATATCAAGGAAGCGCACATCGTGTGCATTTCGCTGAATAAAACTTCTACGCGAGAAAACATCTTCGCCCATTAAGACTGAGAAGGTTTCATCAGTTGCGGCAGCTTCACCAATAGAAACTTGTTTTAACGTGCGGGTTTTCGGGTCCATCGTGGTTTCCCAAAGTTCCGAATCATTCATTTCACCCAAACCCTTATACCGTTGCACACCCTGCCCTTCGGCTTTCGGTAATTTTTGCCCAGCAGCTAATCCTTTTGTAATTACTTCATCTTTTTCTTTGTCTGAAAAAACGTAATCGTGTGGAGCATTTGTCCACTTAATACGATAAAGCGGAGGCATTGCTAAATATATATATCCGTGTTCAATAAGAGGTCGCATATAGCGATAAATTAAAGTTAAAAGAAGCGTAGCAATATGTTGTCCATCAACATCCGCGTCAGCCATAAAAACAATTTTGTGATACCTTAATTTTTCAATATTAAAATCTTCACCCACGCCTACACCAAAAGCCGTAATTAAACTTTGAATGGAATCTGATGATAAAGCACGATCTAAACGTGCTTTTTCTACATTCAAAATTTTTCCGCGAATAGGCATAATTGCTTGATGTTCCGGATCGCGTCCATTAACAGCTGACCCTCCTGCAGAATCACCCTCAACAATAAAAATTTCACACTCTTCTGGTTTGCGTGAAGTGCAATCTTTTAATTTACCGGGCATTGCCGCAGATTCTAAAACAGATTTGCGTCTAGTTGCTTCACGTGCTTTTCGGGCAGCTAAGCGTGCACTATATGCTTGCATTGCTTTACGAATAATTTCTTTTCCTTCATTCGGATGCATATCCAGCCAGTCAGTTAAGAAAGAATAAGTTTGTTGTTGCACAAAAGTACGTGCTTCCGTATTTCCTAATTTTGTTTTAGTTTGTCCTTCAAACTGCGGTTCACCAAGTTTTACCGAAATTACTGTAGTTAACCCTTCACGAATATCATCACCGGAAAGATTTGCGTCTTTTTCTTTAATTAACCCTTTATCGCGTGCATATTTGTTTATTACGGAAGTTAAAGCTGTACGGAAACCCTCTTCGTGCATTCCTCCTTCAGTAGTGTTAATTGTATTAGCAAAGGTGTGTAACGTTTCGCTATATCCGCTAGTCCATTGCATCGCAATTTCTACAGAAATTTGTTTTTTTGCATCTTCTGCTTCAAAATAAATTGGTTCATTATGCACCAGATCTGTTTTTTTAGTTTTAATAAGGTGCGTCACATAATCAAGCAAACCATTATCATATTTATAAGAAACTTCCCGATGTCCTTTTTTTGGACTTTCATCGTGACCAGAAACTTCATCACCTTCGGAAACAGCTTCTTCTCGTTCATCAATAAGGGTTAATTTTAACCCTTTATTTAAGAATGTCATTTGATGAAAACGTTTTCTTAATGTTTCAAAATTAAAATGTGTAGTTTCAAAAATTTCTTTATTTGGCCAGAAAGTTTGAGTGGTACCCACTTTAGTTGTTGGTTCACCTTTTTTTAATGGAGCTGTCGGTACCCCATTTTTATAAGAAATATGCCATTCAAATCCATCTCGGTAAATTTTTGTTTCCATTCTTTCTGAAAGCGCATTTACAACAGAAATACCTACTCCGTGCAAACCTCCAGAAACAGCATAGGAACCATTACCAAATTTTCCACCAGCGTGTAAAACGGTCATTACTACTTGAACTGCGGAAACACCTTCAGTTGGATGAATATCTACTGGAATTCCACGTCCATTATCTGCAACGCGAACTCCTCCGTCAGCTAAAAGCGTTATTTTAATTTCAGAACAATATCCAGCTAAAGCTTCATCTACCGAATTATCTACAACTTCATAAACTAAATGGTGAAGACCTCTTTCACCAGTAGATCCAATATACATTCCCGGTCGTTTACGAACTGCTTCTAATCCTTCTAAAACAGTAATGTCTGACGCACCGTAAGAATTTTCTTTTTCGCTCACGCTAAAAGCTCCTCATTAGTGAATTTTTTTCACTATGTCTTTCAGTTAATAATATTGCGGTTTAGCCTTGCTGAACCCTCTTTTATATAGGTACCCACATAAAAGCATACTAAATAATTATAGCGTGGAATTTTATTATTTGGCGTTTACTTTTGTGTTTTAATCATACGTGTCACGAACACCACGTCCTTTTCGCACAAATTTTCCATGATTCCAATTAGGACGATGTGGACCTTTAATAATAATTTTTTTAATTGTTCCTTCGCCAACTTCTTGTACAATCTTTTTTTCTAACTGTCCAAAAAGTGCTCGTAACTGAGTTTCCCATGCTACTGATTTTGTTTGAATTACAAGTGTTTCATTTTTGAAATCTACAATTTCTGTATTTGCGGCAATGTTTTTACCAACTACCTGTGACCATTTCGCTTTTAATAATGCTACATCTAATTGTTGTTGCCAATTTTTCTCTAATTTATCTTTTTGTAATAAAAAAGCTAATTTCTTTGGATCTTTCCAAGACGGAAATGCTCCACTTCCAACATCTTGTCCATAAATAGGTTGATAAATTTCCGATCCTATTTTTTTCCACTCTTTTTTCTTTTCTTGCTTTTGTTTTTCTGAAAAAATAAATCTTTTTTTCTGAAAATTTTTTTGTTTTGCTCCTTCTTGTAACCGCTCAAATATTTTATTTGGCAGTTTATCTCCCCGAAGTTCTTGATTTTCTTTTTTAGCCTTTTCTACTGGAGAAATATTATTCATTATTCTCCTTTATTTTTTCTATAAAAATTTTTTTACCTTTAATACTTTTAGGTAGGTCTGTTTCTGTTGCTACCGTTATAAAAACTTGCTGTGCAGAAAGTAAAATTTTTGCAACTTTTTTCCGGCGAGAACTATCTAATTCTGCAAAAACATCATCTAAAATTAAAATTGGTTCTTCATAATCATACCCAAATTCCATTCCTTTATCTCGCATCAATTCCCATGTAGCTAAACGTAAAGCTAAAGCAAATGACCATGTTTCCCCATGTGAAGCAAATCCTTTTGCGGGAAATGTCGCAAGTAAAAGTCGCATATCATCTCGGTGTGGCCCAACTAAATTTATTCCTTTTTCTATTTCTTGATTTTTTTTATTTTTAATCGTTTCTTTTAATAACGTTTGAATATATTCTTTATCTTTTAATTTATTTTCGTGTTTTTCTATTTCTTTTTTTATTTGTTTATCTGTACTTTTTTCTGGGCTAGGTAATTCCCATCCCTTATTTTTTTCAATATTTGTTATATAGTCAATTCGTGCTATTTTTTCACTTTCTGAAACGGCAAAATAATATTTTTCTAAATATGGACGTAATTGTTGAATCAAAGAAATTCTTTGTGAAATAATTTTTGCTCCTAAAGCAATAAGTTGTTGATCCCAAAGATTAATAATTTCTTCGTCTACTATTTTTCCTAGTCTTAATTGTTTTCCTGCGTTTTTCAATGCTGCAGCACGTTGTTTTAATACTTTTTCATATTCACTTTTTACAACACTCATTTTTGGTGATATTTGTATTATTAAAGAATCTAAAAATGTTCTACGAACAGCAGGATCCCCTTTAATTAAGGCCAAATCTTCCGGAGAAAAAACAACGGTTTTTACCAACCCTAATATTTCATTATTTTTAACTTTTCCCCGATTAATTCGCGCCCGATTTGCTTTTCCATATAAAATTTCAACTTCAGCCATTGTAGGTGCTTTACCTCTAACAACTTTAGCTCTAATTACAGCAGCATCTTCTCCCTGTTTAACTAAAGACAACGTATTAGCTGTGCGGTGTGAAGAAAACGTAGCTAAATATTCAATTGCTTCTACTAAATTCGTTTTTCCTTTTCCATTAGCGCCAATTAAAATATTTGTTTTCTTAGAAAAAGAAAATATTTCTTCGTCATAAGAACGAAAATTATTTATTGCTAAATCTGAAATATACACTTTTCCTACAAGCTATTAAAATTTTCTTGTGGGCATAACTAAAATACGAAGATCTTCATTACTTTCGCCTTTTTCGTTTTCCGCTTTAATAAGTACAGCTTTGTTTTCTTGCGTATAAAGAATTCTAATCTTTTCTTCCCTAATACTTTCTATCGTGCTTTGCAAAATTATTGGATTAAAACGGAAAGAAATTTCATCACCTGTAAGTTGCGCTTCAACAACTTCTGATGCTTGTGCTGTTTCTCCTTGCCCAGCTTCTATTACAATTTCTTCTTCATTAAAACCAAGATTAACCGCTGGATTTTTTTCTGCAACTAATCTTGATCTACGTAAAGCATCTACAAATAAACTACGATTTAATAAAATATTTCCCGTAGACGTTTCTGGAAATAATCTTTTAACTTCTGGATATTCACCATCAATTATTTGTAAAACACTTTCTTTTCCACCTGCAGAAAAACCAATAAGTGCCGGTTTTTCTAAATCATCAACGAACAGTTCAACTTTTGCGGCACCAGAAGATTTAGCAATATCTAAAACTCGTGATGCTTTAACTAAAATTTTATTAGTATATTTATCTGTTGCATCCCATAAAAGTTCTCGTAAACATAAACGATATTTATCTGTTGCCAATAAAGAAATTTTATTTTCTTCAATTTCCATGCAAATTGCAGTTAAAAGCGGAAGTGTATCATCGTTTGATGCGGCTACGCTTACTTGAGAAACAGCTTCTTGCCAAAGAGTTCCATCTACGGAACCAATTTTTTTAGAAAGTACCGGAAATTCTAAATAATCTGCCATTTCCATACTTTTAATAGAAAATTTTGCTGATCCGCAGGAAATTTTTAAATTTTTGTTTTCAACAATAAAGGAAATTTCTTTTTTTGGTAAAGAGCGGCAAATTTCTGAAAGGAGTTTTCCATTTACAAGAATTTCTCCTGTTTCTTTAATATCACCAAAAATATTTATATGGGAAGTAATGTCTGAATCCCTAGAACTTAAAGAAACTTGACCATCTTCATTTGCGCTAATTTTTAAGCCTGCAAGAATTGGAATTGCTGGACGTGAAGGAATAGTACGCGCAACCCAAGTAACCGCATCTGTAAAAACATCATAAGCGACAGTAAATTTCATTTTTCCTACTTTCTTACCTTCTTTTTCTAATTATAGTCGGTGGTGTGGAATTTTTTTATCTTTTATTAATTTAGTAGTTGTAATAGGGGTTGTGGATTTTGTGGATAACAGTGTTTTTTCTTATGCTGTTAATTATTTTATTGTGTTTATTTTTGTGAATAAAAAGTGTTTATTTTTTATAAAGCGTGGATAAAACACTTTTATATAAAAAATATCCACAAGAAAAAAGAGTTTATTCACAGCTTTTAGGAAAGTTATTCTAATTTTTGTTGATATTCTTCTTTGGCTGCTTGTTTAATTCGACTAGTTAATTCAGAAACTTGATTGAAAAGAGTTTGATCTTCAGCTAAACCACTTTCAATCTTTTTTACTGCACTAATTACAGTAGTATGATCACGACGATTAAAAACGTCAGCAATTTGAGGTAAAGAAAGATCTGTTAATTCTCGGCATAAATACATTCCAATATGTCTTGGGGTTGTTAATACGCGAGTTCTTAAAGGAGATTTAAGATCATTTACAGAAACATCAAAATAACCTGCGGTTTGCATCATAATTATATTTGCTGTTATTTGTAATGTTTGAGGATTAGAAAACATATCTTTTAATACTAATTCTGCCATTTCTAAAGTAGAGGGTTGATTAGAAAGATCGGAATAAGCAGCTACACGACGTAAAGCACCTTCCATTTCACGTACGTTTGTGGTCATTTTTGAAGCAATGAAATCAAGAACGGAATGTGAAACATCTAGTTGTTCTGCTTCTGCTTTTTTAGCCAGAATAGCAAGACGAGTTTCAAAATTAGGTAAATCGATATTGGCAATGATTCCAGAAGCAAAGCGAGAAATCATACGTTCATCTAAACCGGTAAGTAATTTTGGTGCAACGTCAGAAGTAATTACAATTTGTTTATTATTTGCAGAGAGCGAATTAAAAGTATGAAAAAATTCTTCAATAGTTGAAGAGGAAGAAGAAAGAGTAGAAAGAAATTGAATATCATCAATTAAAAGGACATCTACATTTCGGAACTGTTCTTTAAAGTTTTCCATTTTTTGGTTTTTAACAGCATTGATAAAACGATTTGTAAACTCTTCAGAAGAAATATAGAAAATTCTTTTTTCTGGATATAAACGTAGTGTGGAATTACCGATTGCGTGTAATAAATGAGTTTTACCCATTCCTGATTCAGAATATAAAAATAATGGATTATAACCTTTACCAGGGTCTTCGGAAACAGCTAATGCGGTGGCATGAGCAAAACGATTAGATTCTCCCACAACAAAAGTATTAAAAGTATATTTTGGATTTAAGCAAGCTTGTTCATAGGAAGAAGGAACGGCTGAATGGTTTTGAAATTGTTTTTCTGAATGAAATAAAAGCTCAGAAGAAGTTTCTATTTTTTCTATATTTTCTTTTTTTATTGGGGTGGTTTGTTCAGATAAAGTAGGATCAATAGAAATAAGGATATTTATAGGACGATCAAAAAGTAAAGATAATTGTTTTTGCATTAGAGAGGTAATATTTTTTGTTAAACGATCTTTAATAAATGGTGAACTTACACTAATCATAAAAACATCATCTACAGCAGCTAAAGGTTTAGCTAAATTGATAAAAGCATGGTCAGAATCTGATATTTTCTCTTCTTTTATTAGTAATTGAGTAGCAGAAGTCCACGCTTCTATGGGAGTAAAAGAATCGCTCATTTTTGTCCTTAAAATAAATAGTATTTTCATAATAAAGTAAAAAAACAAACCTCGCCATATAGAGTTATCCACAGGGTTTTTCACAGGTGTGGATATTACAATGATGTAATTTAACCAAAACTGTTGGTAAATAAATAAAAAAAGAATTAGAAAAATGTGGAAAACAAAAAGTGAGAAAAAATCCTTGAGAGGTCAATCACGAGCAAGGATAAAAGATTGACCAGATAGGGAAAAATCACGTAAAGTCTATGAGTAATTTGTGTAATAAACATCCACAAAAGTGTGTGTCAGAGAAAATTGGGAGTACCCGTGTCTACGAAGAGAACGTTTCAACCAAATAATCGTCGTCGTGCGAAAGTTCATGGATTCCGTAAGCGTATGAGCACGCGCGCAGGACGTGCAGTTTTAGCTGCTCGTCGACGTAAGGGTCGCGCAAAACTTTCTGCTTAAATGCTTCCCGCTGAAAACAGACTGCGTAATAAAAATGAGTTTGCGCAAGTTTTTAAAAAAGGTAGAAAAAGCGGGAATAAAATTTTAAGTGTGCACGTTTTAGACAAAAAACAAGGTGAAGAGAGCAAACCTACGCAAATTGGTTTTGTTGTTAGTAAAAAAGTTGGAAATTCGGTTATCAGACATAAGGTAATTAGAAAATTACGACACATTATGCGAGAAAACAAAACAAAAATAAACACACAAGCGGTGGTTATACGAGCATTTCCAGCAACGGCAACGGCAACATACAGTGATTTAGAAAAAGCACTCTTAAAAGAATTTCAAAAACTTGGGGTGTTAAATGAAAAATAAATTTATTTATTTAATTCATTTATATCAAAGAAAAATTTCTATTAACACTCCGCGTAGATGTAAATATCAACCTACGTGTTCACAATATGCAATTGAAGCACTTCAAAAACATAATATTTTTAAAGCAACAACATTACTTTTTTGGAGATTATTAAGATGTAACCCTTGGAGCAAAGGTGGTGTAGACTGGGTACCAGAAAAAGGTAGTTGGCCAACAAAACCGCTTGGGTATGCTGAACTTATAGAATATCGGAAAAATAAAGAAGAAAGATAAATTGTGGATACACTCCTTTTCCCAATAATGTGGGTAATTGCTTGGATTATGACCGGCGTACATACGCTATTAACAACTATTGGTTTTACTGATGGGTCTGGTCCTGCTTGGGTTTTATCAATTGTGGGTTTAACAATTGTTGTTCGGGCATTAATGATTCCGTTATTTAATAAACAAACAAAAGCTGCTCGCCTTGGACAAGAATTAAATCCTGAAATCCAAAAAATTCAAAAAAAATATAAAGGAAAAAAGGATCAGGTTTCACAACAGAAACAACAAGAAGAAATGATGGCATTATATCGTGAACATGGAACATCTCCTTTTGCTTCATGTATGCCATTACTAATTCAAATGCCTATTTTCTTTGCTTTGTTCCGGTTATTATATGCAATTTTGCCACTTTCTAAAGGAACGTATGGCAAAGAAATGATTGGACCAATTGATGAAGCTGTTGCTAAAGCAATTTCTAATTCCACGCTTTTTGGTGCTCCGCTTACTAGTTCCATTGGAACCGCAAAAGGAAACACAAACATTATTGTAGTAGCAGTTATTTTAATTGCTGGAATGATAGTAACTTTATTCTTTACCCAAAAACAGATAATGACCAAGAATCTTCCAGAAAGTTCTACGGATCCTAATAATCCTGCATATAAGATGCAAAAATATATGCTTTATGGCATGCCTATGATTTATATTTTTACAGGTACAACATTCCAAGTTGGCGTACTTGTTTATTGGCTTACGGGAAATGTTTGGAACATTGGCCAACAAACCTGGATGATTAATAACAATCCTGCACCGGGTTCTGAAGCATATAAAAAAAGACAAGAAAAAATAAGACAAAATAAAATTAAAAAAGGCATTCCCCTTGATGAAATAGATGAAAAAGAAGAGAAAAAAGGACAAAGAATACAGCCTGTCAGCAAGAAACGCGCTAAGAAAAAAGGGGCAAGCAACATCGGTAGTTTGGAAGAAAAGAAAGTTGGTGCAGACGGTTTAACGGATGCAGAAAGAGCGCAAAAAAGATACGAACGACGGCAGGCACAACGCAAACAAAACAAAAAGAAAAATAAGTGATTAGAACAGGAATAAAATGGAAGAAACAAACACTGAAGAAGTAGTAGAATTAACTGCAGAAGAATTACAAGAAAAGCTAGAAAAAGAAGGCGATTTCGCAGCGGATTATCTTGAAGAGTTATTAGATATTGCAGATGTTGATGGTGATCTTGAAATTACTATTGAAAACGAACGAGCTACGGTAGCTATTGTTTCAGAAGATGGTGGAGATCGTAGATTAAAGCGACTAATTGGTAAACGTGGAGAAAATTTAGATGCATTGCAAGAATTAACACGTTTGGCCATTCATCAAAAAACCGCGGAACGTTCACGGTTAATGCTAGATGTTCTTGGTTATCGTGTTGGACACAAAGAACGAATTAAAGAACTAGCAAAAAACGCGGTAGAAAAAGTTTTAGAAACTGGTGATTCTTATACTTTTAAACCAATGAATCCGTTTGAGCGAAAAATTATTCACGACACTGCCACGGAAGCAGATCTTTTTTCTGATTCGTTCGGATATGGTAAAAATCGCCGTGTAGTAATTAGTCTTTTTGATGAAAAAGAAAACGACACGTTTGACGAGGTAACCGAAGGTGACGAAGTAGCAGAAAACGAAGAGTAAATGTTACAGCAACCACCGATTGGTGGAGCAGAACACTTTGGCGCAGAAGCGTGGGAAAAACTATTATTTTTTTCCACGCTTCTGGTTTCTGAAGGTCAGATACGTGGGCTTATTGGGCCGCGAGAGGAAGACAAACTTTGGGATCGTCACCTTTTAAATTCTGTGCCTATTGCGGAAAGAATTGTTGAAGATGCTACGGTGGCAGATATTGGTTCAGGGGCAGGTTTCCCGGGTATTGTAGTAGCCATCATTCGTCCTGACGCACAAATTTCTTTAATTGAAACCATGCAAAAACGTGCAGACTGGTTAAATTTTGTGGCTGGCGAATTGGGTTTAGAAAACGTTAGTGTTTTTCGTGATCGGGCAGAAAAAATAATTAATTTTCCACAACAAGATGTTGTTACCGCGCGGGCAGTTGCTCCGTTAAAGAAACTTGTTCCGTGGAGTTTTCCTTTGTTGAAAAATGGCGGGTCGCTACTGGCATTAAAAGGACAAAAAGCAGAACAAGAAATTATTGCAGCGAAAAAACAATTAAAGCAGGTCGGAGCGTTGTGGGCGGACATATATGATGTTTCGGTTTGGGGTAGTGACGACAGCACGCGTGTCGTTGAGGTTAAAAAGAAATAAAATGTTTCACGTGAAACATTCTGTTTAAAGGTATATTCTTATAGGTGTTAAATATTGTTAATGGAGGAATTTTGGCAGATCCTAAAAAAAGTATTAAAGCATCTGCGCGGGCGCGTTCAATGCAGGTTGGTGCTGGGTTTGGTGCAGACACTCCACTTGGTGCGGAGCTTGCTTATGATCGTGCTTTATTAGAAAGTGTTAAAGCAACTCCATTTATAAAACCACCAGCAACCCGAATAATTACTGTGGCAAATCAAAAAGGTGGGGTTGGTAAAACCACCTCAGCAGTAAATTTGGCGGCGGCTTTAGCAACCGGTGGACTTAAAGTTTTAGTTATTGATAGCGATCCGCAAGGAAACGCGAGCACGGCGCTAGGCGTTAATCATAATTTAGAAACAGGGTCTTTATATGATGTGCTGTTGGAGGGTGCTACGCTTGCCGAAGTGTTGGTTAGTTGTGAAAAAATTGAAAACTTGCAAGTTGTTCCTTCTACGCTAACTCTTTCTTCTGCGGAAATAGAATTGGTTTTGAGCGATAATCGAGAATCGCGATTAAAGTCGGCAATTAGCGAATTTTTAAATGTTTCACGTGAAACGTCTACTACCCCAGATTATATAATCATTGATTGCCCACCATCTTTGGGTGTTTTAACAATGAATGCGTTGGTGGCAGCAAAAGAAATTTTAATTCCTATTCAAACTGAATATTACGCATTAGAAGGGCTTACACAGTTAATGAAGACTGTGCAAAAAATTCAACAAGCATTTAATCCAGAATTACAAATTTCCACCATTTTGCTAACCATGTTTGATAAACGTACAAATCTTTCTCAAGATGTAGCAAAAGAAGTTCGGCAGTATTTTCCAAAAGAAACACTACCGTATGAAATCCCACGAAACATTAGAATTTCAGAAGCACCCAGTTTTCAAGAAACAATAATTTCTTATGACCCCCGTTCTTCAGGGGCAATTGCATATATGGCCGCAGCAAAAGAATTAGCAGCACGAGCAGTAAAGGAATAAAATGGCAGAAAAAAGAAAGTCTTTGGGACGGGGAATTGGGGTTTTGATTCCCGAAACTCAAACTGAAGCTAAAAACAGTCCTTTAGATGTGTTTTTTAATCAAGGGATGTCTAAAGTTTCGTCATTCAGCACCAAACTAGAACCAAACTCAAAATCAGCTGTGCGTAAAAATAATTTTGATAAAAAAGCTAGTGAAAAAACAGTTTCTGGGGCAAAGAAGGTTAAATCTACTGTAAAAAAGACGCCGATTTCAAAAAATCCCAAGGCTAAAGAAGCTAATTCGGGTTTAGTTCCGGTTCCTGGCGCAACTTTTGGTGACGTGCCGATAAAACAAATTATTCCCAACGCCAAACAACCCCGCCAAATTTTTGATGAAGATGATCTGCTAGAGCTAAGCGCGTCCATCAAAGAAGTTGGAGTCTTACAACCAATTGTAATTCGCCCACTTAATGCACCTTTGGCAGAATATCCAGATGCGCGATATGAAATAATTATGGGTGAACGGCGTTGGCGAGCCTCACAAGAAGCGGGTTTAACAACTATTCCTGCAGTTGTGCGGCGAACTGAAGACGCCGATTTACTTCGTGACGCCCTGCTAGAAAACCTGCATCGCGCCGAATTGAATGCGCTGGAAGAAGCGGCGGCCTATAAACAACTTTTAGAAGATTTTGCCTGTACCCAAGAGGAGTTGGCAAAAAGAATTGCTCGTTCCCGCCCGCAAATTTCTAATACTTTACGGTTGTTAAATCTGCCCCCGTTAGTGCAGCGCCGAGTTGCTGCCGGGGTGCTTAGTGCGGGACACGCTCGCGCGCTTTTGGGTCTTTCAGATCCGGCAGCCATGGAACGTTTAGCGCAACGAATTGTTTCGGAAAATCTTTCTGTGCGTAACACCGAAGAACTGGTAACTTTGGGTGATGATACAATGAGAGTTTCTCAAACAAAACGTAAGGTTAAACCAGAAGTTCCAGAAATTAAAATTGCCGAAAATCAGCTAGAAAACCTTCTTGATACAAAGGTAAAAATTACCTTGGGTAAACTAAAGGGAAAAATTACTATTGATTTTGCTTCAGTGGAAGATTTGCATCGTATTATGCAAATTGTTAATGAAGAAAATTAATTTATAGTGCATCTAAATAGTTTTGGGCATCAAGCGCGGCAGCGCATCCACTCCCAGCTGCAGTAATTGCTTGACGGTAGTGATGATCTACAACGTCACCACAGGCAAATACACCAGGTAAATTAGTTGTTGTTTGTGGGCTGTTTACAATAATATAGCCAGATTCATCTGTGGTAATTTCGTCTTTTACTAATGTTGAGCGTGGATCGTGACCAATTGCTACAAACATTCCCGTTACTGCTAAATCACGTTTTTTCCCGGTTTGTGTGTCTGTTAACTCTAGTGTGGAAAGTTTTTGCTCCCCTTTTGCCTCTGTAACTATGCTATTCCAGTGAATTTTAATATTTTCAGTTTTTAACAGCCTGTCTACCATGACTTTTGATGCTCTAAATTCATCACGACGATGAATGACGTGTACATTAGCGGCAAAACGAGCCAAGAACATTGCTTCGGTTAGTGCACTGTCCCCTCCGCCAACAATGGCAACTTCTTGCCCACGGAAGAAAAATCCATCACAGGTAGCACAATAAGACACCCCTTTATTCATAAAAGTACTTTCTCCGGGCACGTTTAATTTTTTATATCCTGAACCCAGTGCCAGAATAACTGCTTTTGCCTGATATTGTGCGTTTGCGGTGGTTAAAATCTTTATTTCATTATTAAGCTCAAATTTTATTACATCGGCATATTCAACAGTAGCGCCAAATTTTTCTCCCTGTGCTTGCATTTTTTCCATTAGTTCAGGGCCTTGAATTCCTTCTGGCCAACCAGGAAAGTTTTCTACTTCAGTGGTAGTCATAAGAGCGCCACCGGCATCTAATTCTCCTGCTAATACTAGTGGTTTAAATCCAGCTCGCGCTGTATAAATAGCCGCGGTCCAACCAGCAGGCCCAGAGCCTACAATAATTACGTCGTGTATTTTACTCATAATAATCCTTTGTTTTTCTTTATAAGCCTACATTTAAAGTTGTTGGTGAAATATAAACTGTTTCTAGGGTCACAATTTTAGTTGGTTCTTTGTGAGGACTGTTGTCGGTAAAAGGGCGAAAAAGCAAAACAACACTTAATAAGAAAAAGAATATGGAAAGTACGGCAAACCCTATTAAAGAAATTTTTGTTGCATTAACTTGAGTTTCTAGTTTTTCAGAAATGTTGCTTTTTGTTTTTGTAAGATCTTTTGCTTTAGTTATAGTTGTTTCGGGAGTTGTTATTTCTAATTCTTTTTTAACTGTTTTTGGTGTTTCTGTTTTTATTTCTGCAGTTAAAACCCTTTTTTCTGGTATAAAAACATTGTCTAGTTGTGGTAATTCTTTTGTTTCTATTTTTTCCCAAGGGGCTAATAGCCGTGCAAATTGCCCTAAATCTGTGATTTCATTATTTTTTTCTTTTTTTAGTACGTCTGTTACTGATTCGGGTAAATTTGGTAACGCAATAGCTTTAGATATGATTTCGTCGTGAGTAGCGGGATTTTCTGGAAAATCTTTTCCCTGTAATAAACTGGCTAAAAACACGGTTAAACCACGAATTTCGTTATGTTTTAACGTTTCTGGCATGCTGGTATCTGCTCCCACAAGAGCCGCTAAAATTGCAAGTCCGTCTAATTTAATATTTCCATCTGGAGTTAAATAAATATTTTTTGCTTGCAATTGTAGGTGATATAAACCGGCACGGTTCGCACGATTTATTACTGTGGCAAGGATGCCTATAATTGCCACTACTGTTTGTGCGGGCAGATTTGCTTTTTCTAAATAGCGGTTAAGTGGCTCTCCTTCGGGCACTTCGGTACAAATGCCAACATATTCCCCATCGTCTATAATGCTACGAATATTAACGTTTTGTTCATCAGAAAAAAGTGCAGCTTTGTGCGCCGTCGTTAGTATTGTTTTAAGATTTGGTGTTTGCGCATTAAACAAAACTATTCTTACCGGGTTAGAAAGTATAGTATCGCGACCTAACCACGTATGTGTATTTTGTTCTGAATACTCTTGTGCAAAGGGACGGATTAAATTAAAACGATTTGCTATGTTCTGTTTTGTTACGACCATAATCAACTCTTCTTTTGTACGTCGGATAATTTCTTTATAACGGTTATCTTAATCATTTCTTTTAAGTAATTTTTGTACACTGGCAATAATTTGTTTTTCGTTTGGGTATGCTAGCCGCGCTGCTACTTGATTTAAATGCACCCATTCTACTTTTTCTGCTTCCTGATCAGGGTCGTTATCAGTGGTCAGGGTGCCTTCAAGCGCCTCTAGTAAGAAGTGGTGAACCACCTTATGTACTCGACGATCGGTTCCAGAAAACCAGTAATCAATAGAACGTAAATGGCATACTACCTGCCCAACAATTCCAGTTTCCTCAGAAATTTCACGGATGGCTGCTTCTTCTGCTGTTTCTTGCCCTTCCAAATGGCCTTTGGGCAAACACCATTCTAAACGTCCGCCACGGTTTCGCCTAGCAATAACTGCCACATAAGCCTGTCCGTTTTGCACAGAAATAATTACTCCACCTGCGGAGGTTTCATTAACTAAAGGTAGTTTTTTGGGGCGCAACGAAGCAAACGAAACCCCACTAAGGTGTTTCGCACGACGTGAAAAACCATGTGTACCCGGAGATACTTTGCGAATCATAACTATATGGTAGTGATTAGGCTTTATTTTGATGACTTAAAGCAATATTCGTGGCACTCTTAGATGGTGGCACAAATAAAACCAATTTCATCTGCAATAAAGAACGACGGAAACACTGGCGCTAACCAGCGTGCTTGGTTGCTTGCACAAGGACACCAAACCTTGAGCTCGCTTCCAGAAGCAATTCTTGAACTAGGTACTATTTTTTCACAAAATGACGAAGAATTGGCACTAGTTGGTGGACCGGTTCGTGATGCCTTTTTGGGAACTCCAATTCACGATTTTGACTTTGCAACTTCGGCAACCCCTGAAAAAACCTTAAAACTCTTAGGAATGTGGGGAAAGAAGACCTGGGATATCGGTAAAGATTTTGGAACAATTGGCGCAACCAAACAGGGTTTTGTGGTAGAGGTAACAACTTATCGGCAAGAAAAATATGATCCCACTTCACGAAAACCAGAAGTTGCTTATGGAAAAACTTTAGCTGGTGATTTAACTCGTCGTGATTTTACTGTTAACGCTATGGCGGTTCGTCTTCCAGAATTGGAACTGGTAGACCCGTGTAAGGGTTTGGATGATTTGGTGGCTGGAGTTTTGCGCACCCCGGCCCCCGCGATCCAATCTTTTTCTGATGATCCATTACGCATTATGCGGGCGGCGCGGTTTGCGGCTCAACTTAGTTTTGATGTGCATCCAGAAGTTATGTCGGCAATGGTGCAATTAGCTTCACGTTTAGCTATTGTATCGGTGGAACGGATTCAAGCTGAATTTACAAGGTTGCTAATTTCTCCTGCTCCGCGTCGAGGAATAGAGTTAATGGTGGAAACAGGGGTGGCAGATGAGGTGCTCCCAGAATTAGCTTTATTACGCGATACTACTGATGAACATGGGCGACATAAAGACGTTTACGAACATACGCTAACGGTGTTAGATCAGGCGATTGCTTTGGAAACTGACGCGGATGGAGAGGTTCCTGCTCCAGATTTTCCATTACGTTTTTCTGCGCTTATGCACGATGTTGGCAAACCCGCTACAAGACGTTTTGAAAAAGACGGCACGGTGTCTTTTTATGCACATGACCTTGTGGGGGCACGCATGACTGCAAAGCGTATGCGCCAGCTTAAATTTGATAAACAAACTACAAAAGATGTAGCCAGATTGGTTGAACTGCATTTACGTTTTCATGGATACGGGGAACAGGTTTGGACAGATGCGGCGGTGCGGCGATATGTACAAGATGCGGGACCGCTTTTAGGTCGGCTTAATCGTTTAACTAGAGCTGATTGCACTACCCGTAATCGGCGTAAGGCACAAACCCTTCGTGACGCAATGGATGACTTGGAAATGCGTATAAAGAAATTAAAAGAGCAGGAAGAAATTGATGCTATTCGTCCAGAATTAGACGGGCAAGAAATTATGCAGATTCTTAACCTTTCTCCTTCACCAATGGTGGGCAAGGCTCGTAAATATCTTCTTGATTTACGTTTAGATGAAGGTGAGATTGGGGTCGAAGCGGCCACTAAACGGCTTTTGGCGTGGTACGAGGAGCAAAAATAGCGGGTAGACGAAAAGACACACCAAGATATAAAGTAACTTGCGGATAAACGTGGGAAAATAAAAAGGTCTTTTTGAAAGGGTATGTATGTCTACAGCAACTTCTAGCCGAGAAGGTTTACCTGATTTGCCAGCAGGCATGGCTTTTTTGTTATTTACAGCATTTTTGACAATTAGTCTTATTGGTCTACATTATATTTCCTCGGTATTTGCTCCAGCATTTTTGGGATTAACTCTTGTGCTTGCTTTTCGTCCTTTGGGACGGTTCTTTATAAAGCACGGTCTTCCTCCTTGGCTTGCCATTATTTTTATGTTTATTTCTATTGTGGTGACTTTTGTAGGTACGGTAGCAATTATTGTGTGGTCGTTAGTGCCTGTTCCACAAGCATTGATGAGTTATTCTGATGAGTTTGAAAAAACTTTAGATACCGTTCTTACCTTCTTAAACTCACAAGATATAAGTACCGACATTGTTGATAAATACCTTAAAGACATTGATTATAATGCGCTTATTTCTCCTGCACTTAAAGTTTTAAGTTCACTTTCTTCTGCGGGTGGTTTAATTACCGTGGTAATTATGGTTATTTTCTTTATTACCCTAGATACCATAACCATGAGTGAAAGAAATATCGTTACGCGTTTATCTCATTCAGATTTAGCTATTTCGTTATCGGCTTTTGAAAAACGAGTACGTAACTATTGGATAATTTGTACGGTGTTTGGTTTGGTTGTGGCAATTGTGGACGCGGCAGCTTTGCAAATGATGGCAATTCCGTTGGCGTGGACCTGGGGAATGTGGGCGTTTATTACTAACTATATTCCTAATGTTGGTTTTATTTTGGGTGTAGTGCCGCCAATGATTATGGGTCTTTTTGATCAGGGTTGGCAGACGATGCTCTGGATTTTAGTGCTTTATTCGGTAATCAATATTGTTATTCAAACCTTTATTCAACCTAAATTTATTGGGGATATTGTGGGTCTGTCTCCTACCGTTACCTTTATTTCTTTAATTTTGTGGACAAGTGTGGTGGGATTGTTGGGTTCTATTTTGGCAATTCCACTTACGTTGTTCTTTAAGGCTTTGTTGGTGGATTCCGACCCGCGTACTCGTTGGCTTGACGTGTTCTTAATTTCTGAAAAAGACACTAAGCAAAAATTTGCGGAAGGCTGGTATGATGCGGAACATTCCGAAGAGGAAAGCGTTCCAGATATTACCAATCCTTTAGCTTCGCTTGATGGGGTAAGCGTATTGAACTTTACTAAGGCAAAGTTGCAACGTCTAAAGGCTCGCACAAAGGGTGAACCAGTGGTAAATCAATTGGTAGAGCAGGAAGAAGTGTTAGAAGTTGAGTAATAAAAAAGTAAAAAAGAAATCTTTGTTAAATTATCCGCGAGCAAATAAGGGTCGTTTTGCGCGTTGGATTCCCAGCTGGCGATTATTATTTTTATTGCTGTTCTTGTTCCTTTTTTTGGGTTTGGCACTGTTTGTAATTCTCTATCTAAAAACAAATATTCCCGAACCAGACGATTTTGCTTTAGCCGAAACTACCACGGTTTATTATAGTGACGAAAAAACCGTGATGGGTAAATATGCAGATGTTAATCGTACGGTTATTACCGTGGATAAGATGCCGAAGGTTTTACAGCACGCGGTGGTATCTTCGGAAGATCGTACTTTCTATACTAATAACGGTATTTCCGTAAAGGCCATTGCCCGTGCATTGTTAAACAACCTTAAAGGTGGGCCAATGCAAGGCGGGTCTACACTTACGCAACAATATGTGGAACGTTATTATATGGGAACGACTCGTTCTGTGCCGGGTAAGGTAAAAGAAGCAGTTTTAGCATTAAAAATTGATGGATCACAAACTAAATCTGCAATTTTAGAGAACTATCTTAATACGATTTATTTTGGTCGGGGTGCATACGGTATTGAAGCTGCCGCTAACGCTTATTTTGGGGTTCCTGCCAGCAAATTAAATTTGGCACAAGCTGCTCTTTTGGCCGGTATTATTCCAGCTCCTTCAGCCTGGGATCCAGCAGTAAATGAGAAAAAAGCTCAGCAACGTTTTCAGCGGGTATTACGACTAATGGAAGAAGATGGGCGGATAACAGCAAAAGAACGCGCAAAAACTAAGTTTCCAACCACGATTGAGTTAAAAGAACTTAATACTTTTGGTGGTACTAATGGTTATATTCTTGCTGAAGTTAAACGGGAACTAATTAAGAATTCTGGATTTACCGAAACAGAATTGCGTACTCGTGGTTATAAAATTATTACTACAATTGATAAGGATAAACAGGAGTATGCGGTTGCGGCGGTAAACGAATTACCAAAATCGCGTCCAGAAAATAATCGGGTTGGTTTAATTTCTGTTAATCCCACAAACGGTGAAATATATGCGATATATGGGGGTGCGGATTACTTAAAACGGCAAAGGAATACCGCTACTCAAGATCGGGCACAGGCCGGATCTACTTTTAAGCTCTTTGCTTTGGTGGGAGCCTTAGAACAGGGTGTTTCTATCTATAAAAAATATGATTCGCCAAGTAATTTATATATTCCAGAAATAAAAGCTAAAATCCATAATTCTGGATTTAATAATCATGGCAAAATTGATTTAACACAAATGATTAAATATTCTTCTAATACGGCTTTTATCACCTTAAATAAAGAGATTGATCCTAAGACCACTATGGATACTGCAATAAAAATGGGTCTTGATAAAGACACTCCGGGTCTTTCTGATAATTATGCAAATGTTTTAGGCTCTACTTCTTTAACGGCAGCTGAAATGGCACGTGCTTATGCGGTGCCTGCAAATGGAGGAAAACTAATAACTCCACATTTGGTTTCCCGCATTGAAGATAAAGACGGAGCGGCGGTTTATATAAGTCCTACTAATGCACAGCGAGTTATAAGCCAAGACATTGCTAATTTAGCTACTTACGCTTTACATTCAGTATTTACTCCGGGTGGTACGGCAGGGCGAATTAGTTCGTATACCAATCGTCCATTTGCTGGAAAAACCGGTACTTCTTCTGGGCCGGTGTCTGCGTGGAGTGTAGGTTATACTCCCCAAATGGTTACTGTGGTAAATATGTTCCAGGTTGGTAAAAATGGTGAAGAAGAGGTTTTAACTCCATTTGGTGGGGTGCGAACTCTTTATGGTGCTAATCATCCTACTACGGTGTGGTGGAACTATATGAAGCAAGCGGTTAAGGATACGAAGGTTGAGCAATTTCCGGATGTGAAACAACTACTGAAAAAACAAGCACCACCTGAACCAAAAAAAGTTAAAGAAGAAGTTGACGCAGACCCGAATGAGGTAGAGGTTAAGCCGGCAGAAACTCCTGCACCAGTCCAGAAAAAAACTAAGCCAAAGCCTAAACCTGCCGTAGAAACACCTAAACCAAATCCAGAGAAATCAAAGCCGAAACCAGATTCGCCACAAAATTCTATTTGTGGTGATGAAAATGGTAATACTTGGGTTTGTGAATAGGTATTAGATTTTCTGGAAACTTACTTTGTGTTGGAAAACGCAAGCGATTTGGTGAGTTTTGCGGTAGTATGATTATTGGTGTTTTGTAATAAACTATTGTGTTTGGAATATTATGAAACCCGACGTAACCCTCCTGTCGTGGAAAGACCGCGACCGTAGAGACCAGAGGAGGTGGGTAATATGCGTCAATACGAGATGATGATTATTCTCGATCCAGAGGTAGATGAAAGAAATTTAAATTCTACTTTGGAAAAGATGCTTGCCGTTGTTCCTGCTGAGGGTGGTACCCTCGACAAGTTGGACATCATGGGAAAGCGTCGTTTAGCCTATGAAATCAAGAAACAGTCTGAAGGTGTGTACGTGGTTGTGTATATGACCGCAACTTCTGCGACTGCTCAAGAACTTGATCGTCAGCTTGGCTTGAACGAAACCGTTCTACGTACCAAGCTCCTTCGTTATGAACCGGCAGAAGCTGGAGAATAGAGCATATTATGGCTAACGAACCTGTAATTACAGTGGTAGGAAATCTTACTGCGGATCCTGATTTAAAGTATTTGAGTACTGGCGTGGCAGTAGCTTCGTTTACTGTTGCGGTTACTCCACGTACTTTTAATAAGCAGGCCAATCAGTATGAAGACGGTGAGGCAATGTTCTTCCGTTGTTCGGTTTGGCGTGATTACGCAGAAAATGTTGCTAATTCACTTAGTAAAGGCATGCGTGTAGTCGTAAATGGAAAACTTCAAGTTCGTACTTATCAGCGTAACGATGGTACGCAAGGAACGTCATTAGAAATTCAAGCTGATGAAGTTTCTCCGTCTTTACGCTTTGCAACTGCTCAGGTAATGAAATCTGTTGGTGGTTCTCGTGGTGGATTCCAAGATGGTGCTAATGCGGGTGGTTATGCTGCTCCAAGTAATTCTGGCGCTGCTTTTAATCCGTGGGAAGATGATGCACAGGGTGCTTCATTTAGTCCTGAACCTCCGTACTAAATCATTATTTTTTTGAGTACTGTTAAATTGATTGAAAGGTTTAAAAATGGCAAAGCAAGTATTGCGTAAGCCAAAAAAGAAGCTTGCTCCGGTAAAGTCTACCAAGGTTGGAAAGATAGACTATAAGGATACGGCAACTTTACGTAAGTTTATTTCAGATCGTGGCAAGATTCGCGCACGTCGAGTTACGGGTGTAACCGTACAGGAACAGCGCAAGATTGCTCGTGCAGTGAAGAATGCTCGTGAAATGGCATTACTTCCTTACTCTAGCTCGGCACGCTAAATAGGGAGGATATATATGAAGATCATTCTTACACACGAAGTTAAAGGTCTGGGTTCTGCTGGTGACGTGCTCACGGTAAAGGACGGTTATGGCCGTAACTACCTAATTCCTCGCGGTTATGCTACCGCTTGGACCAAGAGTGCCCAAAAGCAGATTGATCAGATTTCAGCAGCACGGCGTAAACGAGCTACTGAAGATATTGAAGCTGCCCGTGAATTGCGTGAGCTACTTGAAGCTCAGCCGGTAACGGTTGTTAAGAAGTCTGGCGCTAACGGTCGTCTTTTTGGTGCAGTTACTACTAGTGATGTCGCTGTTGCTGCGTCTGAAATGACCGGTAAGAGCGTGGATCGTCGTTCTGTAAATCTTGATTCTACAATCAAGTCGGTTGGCGATTATGCTGGTGTGGTAAAACTACACAATGAAATTACTGCTAAGATTGCGATTAAGGTCGTAGCAGAAAAGTAATTTTTTAAGAATTTTGCCCCATGCTAGAAATAGTATGGGGCAAAATTATATTAGGGGTGGTGTTATGTGCGAGTATTCTTTAGCAGAATTACTTACCCCTTTTCCTACTGAATTAGTATTTAATGCTAAATTACAGGCGAAAATACGTAAAGAATTTACGTCAAGCTCCGTAAATAATGCTCAACGTGTAGTTTGTGTAGTATTGGATGATGATCCAACTGGCACGCAATCGGTAGTAGATGTTCCAGTAATTACTAACTGGAGTGAAGAAAGTTTTATCTGGGCTTTTAATACGGGTAAGCCTGCTATTTATATATCAACTAATACTCGTTCATATTTACCTAAACAAGTTAATGAAATAACTTCACAGGCATTTAGGAATGCCTTTAATGCCGCTAAAAAATGTGGAGTTATACCTCGTTGGGTATCGCGTTCAGATTCTACTTTACGTGGGCACTTTCCACTTGAACCAGAAATTTTAGCTAGTGAATATTTCCAACTAACGGGTAGTGAATTTGATGCAACCATTGTTATTCCTGCCTATACTCATGCCGGAAGAATTACTGTGGGTGGCACACATTACGTGCAAACGAGTAATAATTCTTTTATTCCTGTTAGTGAAAGTCAATTTGCTAAAGATAAAACCTTTGGTTATAAAAATTCTTTTTTGCCAGATTGGATAGCAGAGAAAACTTCTGGCAGAGTTAGTTCTAGCGAGGTGGAACTTTTTGATTTAAATATAATACGCGGAAAATACACTGACTTTTTAAAGCGCTTACTTGCTCTTAATAATGGTAAATATGCGGTTTTTGATACGGTAACAGATGTGGATTTACAGATTATAGCTTTAGCGTTAAGTCAGGCAGAGCAACAGGGTGCTAAATTTTTATATCGGGTAGGTCCGTCTTTTATACGAGCAAGAATTGGGCAGGACGTTTATCAACCACTTAGTAATGTTGATATTTTTAACAATGGGGTTTTGTCAGCTAATTTATCTTATTCAGAAGTGATAGGTGGGCTTGTTGTTGTAGGTTCACATGTTTCGGTAACTACTAGACAACTAGCTTATTTACGACAAAATAAAAATATACGAGAATTTACGTTTGCAGTGGCTGATTTTTTAACTGCGAAAGATGTGTCAGCGTATTGTAAAAATTTTGCACAAAAAGTTATTCCTTATTTACAGCAAGAAAACGTAGTTATTAGTACTTCACGAGAAGTTGTGGCAGGAGCTGATCCTGCAAAATCATTAGAGATTGCAAAACAAATTTCTCAAGGCTTATCTGAAATGGTTAAAGAAATTGTAAAACTACAAACTCCACGTTTTATCGTTGCTAAGGGTGGGATTACTTCTGCGGATATTTTAACGGATGGGTTGCAGGCAAACCGAGCTTTTGTGCGGGGAACGTTGTTACCCGAAGCGGTAGCACTTTGGCAGGTACAAGATGGTTTGGTACCAAATTTACCGTATGTGGTGTTTGCGGGAAATGTGGGTAAAGAATCGGCGTTGGTAGAAGTGTTAGAAAAATTAGCTTAATAATTATTAGCAAATTACACTATTACTTACACAATTAAATTTCGTCTATTACCTAAATAATTAATTTTTTTTCATATTGCTTAAATAAAAGTGGGCTGACCAAACGGTCAGCCCACAATTACTAATTAGCTAAATCAGTGCGCAACCATCTTTGATGGAAGTTCATCTGCAATCGTGGTGGCTGCTATGTAGCCGAATACGATTGCGGCACCGATAGAAGTACCGCCAGCGGTGTAGGTATGACCTACAACGGACTTGGTGGTGTTACCAGCTGCGTAAAGACCTTCAATTACGCTACCGTCTTCACGGGTTACGCGTGCTTTGGTGTCGATTACCAAACCGCCAGAAGTGCCGATGTCACCAGGATATACCTGAGTTGCATAGAATGGCCCTTGCTTTACTTCACCAAGTGAAGGGTTAGGCTTGTGATAACGATTGCCATAGAAAGCATCATGTTCGTCTTCACCACGATGGAAGTCTTCGTCAATACCACTGCGGGCAAAACCATTAAAGCGATCAATGGTGGCAGAGAGTTCTGCAACTGGAACATTGATTGCTTCTGCCAGTTCTTCTAGCGTATCGCGACGAACAACCGCTCCAGAATCGTAGTATTCTTGCGGGAGATCAACGATTGGTAGATGACCGTAAGCAAACATGTATTTATTACGGAACTGCTGATCGAAAATTAACCAAGCTGGCATATTTTCTGCATCGCCCTCACCCTTACCGAAATGTCCACCATAAAGTCCCTGACCAGCAGTGCAATATGGAAGAGCTTCGTTCATGAATCGTTTTCCAGAACCGTTAACGATTAGGGTGTGTGGTAGGGAACGGTCAGGAACAATGAAACGTTCTTCATCGTCAATCTGAATTGGAGCGAAAGCGTCCGTCTGTGGCAACTTGATAACTGGTGACCAAATTGCGTCAGCCATATTATCAATGCTTGCACCGTGCTTTACACCAATATTGATACCATCACCAGTATTGGTTTCTGCACCAACGGTCCAAGTGCCGTTAATTGGGTGGCGTTGGTACTTTTTACGCATTTCGTCGTTACGCTCAAATCCACCACAGCCTAGAATTACGCCGTAAGTAGCAGCAACAGCAATCTTTTCGCCTTTTTGCTCAAGAACTACACCGTTAATACGCTTACCTTTTTTGGTTAGATCTACGAGTGCAGTTTCTAGTTTAACTTCTACCCCAGCTTTCAAGCAGGCACTCATTAGTGAACCGGTGAGTGCGGCACCCATGGTTACAATCTTTTGTCCCTTTAGTTTCTGAATGGTGTTGCGTACTGCTAGTTTAGCACCGCGTACCAGTGGTTTGGGGTGCGTCATAAAGAGAAGTAAGTCAGCAGAATCAAAAGAGCTGAGATCCATGTTAATCATAGGGCGGAAATAAGACTTAATGTGCGTCTTTTCCCATTCTCCTAGAACTCGGGTATCAAAAGCACCAGCTTCAATACCACGACCGGTTTTAGCCGCACCAGGAGCGTCAAGCCAATAATCTGGATAGCCTTCCATGTTACGCCATTCAAGATCTTTACAAGAAGCGGTAATAAAATCTATTGCTTTATTACCCTCTACCAGGAATGCGTCAATCATTTCATCGGAAGTACAGTCACCAACGGTGGCTTTCATGTATTGACGACCCAGGTCAATGGAATCTGTTTTACCTACTTGGGCAAGTTGATTATTTCCTGGAACCCAAACCATACCAGCGGATTTAGAGGTGGAACCGCCCCATTCAGAGCCTTTTTCCACGAGAAGCACGCTCAAGCCACGACGAGCGGAAGCAAGAGCTGCGGTGAGTCCGGCAGCGCCGGAACCAACTACGACTACATCATAAGTGTCTTTACTTGGAGCATTATAAGCATTCATGTGTACCATATTACAGGTTTAATTTGTGTTACGCGAGAGGATAGTGAGAATTGGAGTATTAGGTATTTTTTATTTGTGGTTTTATGGTGTGCCATAAGGTGTTAGTTCTAATTCGCCATAAAATTGTTCCAGCACGCACCCCAGTAAATATCACCGCATAACCAAACCATAGTAAAAGCATTCCTACGGTTGGAGTGAGGGGATGCATAATGAGAAAAATGCTGATTGGGCTAAAACTGAGTAGAGCAAAAAACATGTATTTTGCTAATTTTTGCATATCGTTTGCTCCCATTAAAATTCCGTCGCCAATAAAAGCAATTGTGCTAATGGGTAGGGCAAACGCGGTTAACCACATAACTCGTTTACTAAGTAAATGAATGTCTGGATTGGTGCTCATCAATATTGGAACGATAAACGAGCTAGCAAAGAAAATTACGGCTAGGATTATTCCGATGCGAATTCCCCAAAATAGACAGCGACGTAAGACGTTTTTCACTTCGTTCTCATTACCTTTACCTATACTTTGTCCAATTAAGATTTGGGAGGCAATAGCTAGTGCATCTAGTCCGTAAGCTGTGATGTTCCAGGTAGTCATAACAATCTGATTGCTGGCTAAAGCAATGGTGCCCAGAGTGGTGGCAGTAGTAATTTGTAAAAGAATTGCTCCGCGCAGTGATAGAGTGCGTACGATAAGGGGAAGAGCAGATTTGAGTGAAGTCTTAATTCCAGACGGTTTGGGTTTTAAGGATAGGGTTTTCGCCCGAGCTTTGGTAAATATCTTATATGTTAGGTATGTTCCCATGAGGGTTTGAGTTATTGCGGTGCCCAGTCCCGCTCCGCTAATTCCTAGATGGCAAAGATAAATTAAAGCAAAATTTAATGGGATGTTGAGAAAAGCTCCCAATAAAGATACAAATAGGGGAGTTTTAGTATTAGAAAATCCGCGTAAAGTGCCGGTAGTAGAAAGCACTAGGAGCATTCCAGGTATGCCAAGCGCGGAAGTTTGAGCATAAGCCACCGCTTCGTTGAGTACGGGAATGGTGGGGTTAAACAGGATAAACAGGTTGCGACTAAAAAATAAAAACAATATTGCAAATATTATTCCCAGCCCCAGGCTAATCCAGATTACATCGATTCCTATTTTTAATGCTTTTTCTGTTTTTCCTCCGCCAACTGCTTGAGCGGTATTTGAAGTGGTAACAAAGGAAAGAAAAATACATAATCCGATAATGGTGGTTAAAATGGTTGAAGCAAGAGCAAGTCCAGCTAGTGGAGTGGTTCCGAGTCTACCAATCATGGTTGAGTCAATGGAAATTAAGAGGGGTTCAATTAGTAGGGTGGCAAGAGAGGGTAGTGCCAGTTTTACTATTTGGCTATCAATTTTTCTTTGTACGGGTGTTACCATTCCTCTTAGCTTTCTAGTCTATGTTTTTAGTCTAAAGAATTTTGTTAGTTTGTCGAGATTTTTCGGTCAGCGTCGGCGTGTATTACTTTAAGTTTTATGGAAAGTTAAAGTAATTCTTTAGGTTGTTTTTTCCACAGGTGTGGATTTTTTTGGGGCAAAACAAAGCCGTTTTCTTTTTATTTTCCACACTGGTGGATAAAGTAAATGGGCTTTGTGGAAAAAATACTTAGTTTTCCCACAGGTTTTCCACTTTAATGTATGCGTGTATCCACAAAATTACTTAAAGAATCCACAGTTTCCATAATAAGGAAATTATTATTTGTGGGTTGTATGTAATAAGATAATGCTTACGAGAGGTGAAGGAGTGAATATGGTACACGCGGTATCTAAAGCAAATTTTAATAGAGTTCCTCCGCAAGATTTAGATGCGGAAAAGTCAGTTCTCGGAGCAATGATGCTTAGTAAAGACGCAATTGGGGAAGTAGTATCTCCACTTTCACCAGAAGATTTTTATGCGGCTAAGCACGGTGTTATTTTTAGTGCTATTCGGGATCTTTTTGCACGTGGAGAACCCGCTGACGCAGTAGCGGTAAAAGCTCGGCTAGAAAAACTTAATCAACTTGAGCAAGCTGGCGGTTCGCTTTACCTACAAGACCTTATTGCTTTTGTGCCTACTGTTGCTAACGTGGGTTACTATGCCGATATCGTTATTGCTAAATCTAAATTGCGGGCTTTGATTAGTACGGGCACACGTATTGTGCAATTGGGATACGATTCTGAAGAAGACGTAAACAATATTATGGATACGGCACAAGCAGAAATGTATTCTTTAACGGAAAAGCATGTATCTAATGATTACCAGAACCTAAACGCTATTTTACCAAGGGTTTTTGATGAATTAGAGAAAAATAATGGACGTGATGGTGAGCTTAGTGGTTTATCTACTGGTTTTGGGGAATTAGATAAATTGCTTTCTGGATTGCGACCAGGTCAAATGATTATTGTTGCCGGCCGTCCAGGTCATGGAAAATCTACTTTAGCGATGGATTTTTGTCGTCACATTTCCACCAAAGAGAAAAAAGCAGTTGCCTTTTTTTCGTTAGAAATGAACAGTAGTGAACTTGTGACTCGAATGTTATCTGCTGAGTCAGGGGTATTTTTAAGTAAGCTTATTAAAGGAGATTTGCAACAACCAGATTGGCAAAGACTTGCGGACACGATTGCACGCATGAGTAATGTGCCATTTATTGTAGATGATTCACCTAATTTAACAATGACTGAAATTCGTGCTAAAGCGCGTCGCTTAAAACAACAAGAAGATGTAGGACTTATCGTAATTGATTATTTACAGTTACTTACTGGTGGTGGGAAAAAAGTAGAATCGCGACAACAAGAAGTTTCAGAATTTTCTCGGTCTATTAAGTTGTTGGCAAAAGAATTGGATATTCCAATTATTGCAGTAGCGCAGCTTAATCGTAATCCTGAAGCCCGACAAGATAAGAAACCACAGGTATCAGACTTGCGTGAATCTGGCTCTTTAGAACAGGACGCGGACGTAATTTTACTAATTCATCGTAAAGAAGATGTGGAAATGGCAATGTCTGCTCCGCCTTCAGAAATTATTGTGGGTAAGAATCGTTCTGGCCCTACGGGCGCGGTGGAGTTAATGTTCCAAGGGAATCGTTCCCGTTTTGCTAATTTGGGTTCTGGTGCAGAATACTAAGAGTGGATTTTGTAATATTAAGAAAGGCTTTTGTTAAGTTCTTTGGCTAGTTTTTCGTAATAAGTAATTTGGAACGTAATATTTTCTTGCCATAGTTTTTGGGTGGTGGCAGTAACGCAAACCCGTTTTTGTAGTTCGTATAATTCTAGTAAATAATCGGCTATCCACGCCTGCTGTTCAGTGGTGCTTTTTTCTAAAAAATTAAAGTACGTTAAAGTGTCGTGAATTCGGTATGCACTATAACGATCAATGTCATCACATTCCCGAATGCTTTGTGCTAATAAGGTGGGTTGCTGGGAAAAGGTTTTATATTTTTCCCCTCGTATATTTTGTGGTGTACCCGCAGTGTCCGGACGCGGATTCCAATATCCATCTACGTGCATGGCAATACCTTGTGTAATTTCTTCACGTATCGGTTTGCTTAAACCCGCCACTTTTAATAAATCTTCGGCAATTAACGCTCCACATCGTCCGTGATCTACGGCTTTTTCTGCTTCCCATTTTCCAATGTCATGAAGCAGACACCCAATTTCTAAAATATCTGGATCTAAATTTTCTGCCAGTGCGACTTGTCTACCAATTAAAGCAACCCGTAAGCAATGTTCTACGCGATATTTTTTGGCACTCGCACTTGGTGTATTTAGGGTATAAATATGGGAACTAAGCGCATCAACTAAAAAGTCTTTTAATTGCGTAAAGTTCCCATATTTACCAAATGTTTTCACGCTTAAGCGCCTTGCCAAACAGTATCAAAAGGAGTGTGTGCACTTACGCGTGCTTCAATTCCTTTAGTTACAAGAGTTTTAGCAATTTCTACCGCATCTTTAATATCGGTTCCTTTAGCCAGTTCGGCAGTAATTGCGGCAGCAAGAGTGCAGCCAGCACCGGATACGCGCTCTTCACCAATCTTTGGGGTCTTATAAATGTGTGCTTGTTCGCCGTCCCACAATACGTCTACCGCATCTGCGCCAGCAAATTCCGTACCACCTTTGACTACCACATATTTTGGTCCCAGAGCGGCAATGTGCTTGGCGGCTTCTATCATGTCATCAATGGTTTCCATGGTTGGCATATTGGCTAAAGTACATGCTTCAAAATAATTTGGGGTAACTACGGTTGCTAGGGGAATAATTTTTTCCCGTAGTGCATTATCAATATCTAAGGCTTGCCCCGGTTCTTGACCTTTACAAATAAGCACCGGATCAACGACTACGTTTTTCCAGCTTTGCGATTTTAATCCTTTTTCTACCGCGTCAATAGTGTCAGGATGGCCTAACATTCCAACTTTTACCGTGTCTAAATCTTGCGCTTTGGTTGCTGCCTCGATTTGATCACTAATTACTTGCGCATCAACAGGTACGAAACGATGACCCCAATTATTTTTTGGATCAAAAGAAACAATACAGGTGAGCGTACCCATTCCGTAAGTACCGAGTTGATGAAAAGTCTTTAAATCGGCTTGGAAGCCAGCACCACCGGTAGCTTCTGAACCAGCAATTGTGTATGCAAAGGAAACCATAATTCTCCTAAATAATTGTAACCATAAGTTTCATATAAATTATACGGCTCATAAAAATTGATATCTAGTTATCTAAATGTTTTGCCAGCTAAATGAGTTAAAAATATTTCTGCCAACAATTGATTTCCTCGCTCATTAAAATGAATACCATCTAAATAAAGTTCTTTTAAGGGAGTGCTTTGTCTATTAAATTCATAGGCATAATCAATTACAGCTGTTTCTGGAAAAATGGTTACATATTCACGTATCCAAAGTTGTAGTTTAGTTAGTTCGTTATTTATATGGTCAAAATCAGCAAAAGTTTTCCAAATTTCTGGTACGTTTTCTATCGTTGGTAGTGGAGAAACGCCAATAATGGGTTTTATTTGGTGTGCTTTTGCGTGTTGGCACATTGTGTGTAAATTACATTGAATTTGCTTAATATCTACTCCACAGACCAGATCGTTTAGTCCGCCCATAATATGAAGCAGATCGGGACTTTGGGAAATAACGTCCGTTTGTAAACGCGTGAGCATACCAATACTGGTATCACCAGCAATTCCTTTATTGATAATGGTGTCGTTAGGATTTTGCTCTGCAATATAGGAAGTCCAAATTGTGTTTTTTGCTAACTGTATTCCGCGTGTGATGCTATCACCTAAAAATATAATTTTCATCTTTTATTGCCGTGCATATTCTGATTTTTCACCCTTTAGTGTTTTTAGTAACTCGTTCATAATGGTGTCGCTTTCTGTGCGTAGGGCATCATGATGAAATTTTGTACTTATTAACGGAATTAAGCCGTTTATTTGTTGGGCGGTTTCCAGTGAAAGTTCGGCAGGCACAAACATATCTGGTGTATAAATCCAAGCTACAACAGGAACGGTGTTGTGGGCTAAAACTTCTAAATCATAAAGCGGGGGAAAATTTTCTTGTTGCGCTAAAAGGTCTACGGCTTCTTCCAGTCCCGCAAGTGCAGAATCTTCTGCTGCCTGCCAAGCAAATACGTGTTCACCAGAAAAACGGAACCCGTAGTTTTCTTCTTGTAAGGCGACTTCTGCCGCGACACTCATATCAGGAATTCTAAACTGGGGTAATTCTGCACGGGTAGTGTCGGCACTCCACGCAGTTGCTCCCGTATTTTTTTGTCCGTAAATACTTTCGTGTAATGCCCAATATAAGGGATGTCCAGCAAAACTTAAGTGTTCGTTTATGTTTGCTAAAAAATTATCGTGTAAGCGAGTTTGACCATTTTCTATTATAAATGGATTTTCTAGTAGGTGATGTAGTGTTTCAAAACCGTAGGAACGGCCTAAATTGATGCCTAGTGTCCTAAATTTGCGAGGAGTTAAGCGTTCACCTGTGGGTAGGATTTCGGTATGTTCTGCTAAATGTTTAGTAATTTTCCAGCAAGTAGTTTCGTCTTGGGGATAGCGAGCAAAAAATTCTTGATTACGTTTTTCGGTGCGTTGCCAGGTTAGCCGATATACTTCGCTTGCGGGTTTATTAAGGGTGGTTAATCCAGCAGTAATCATTGCTCCGTTTAATCCAGACGCCCCCTGTGAAAGATAGGTAGTTACACAGAAACCACCAAAGGATTGCCCCATAATGGTCCATTTGTCTTCAGGTTGAAGTAGTGCACGTAATAATTCTGCGTCAGCAACTATGGAATCTGCCCGAAAACAGGCTAAATAGGCTGCTTGAAGTTGTGCAGAACCTACCGCTAAAATTCTTTTTCGGTCTAAAGGATGTGATTGTCCTGTGCCGCGTTGATCTAGAAGCACAACACGATAAGAATTAAGTGCCGTATCAATCCAGCCACTGATAGGTTCGGGACGGGGAGCACTAAAGCCCGGGCCACCCTGAAAAAAAACTAATCGTGGGCAATTTTCGTTACCTTTACGTACAATTTCGCGAGCAAATATTGAAATATTTTTTGGTAAGCTGTTACATTCCGTCGCGGTTAGCTCAAAACTATTTAGTATCTCGTCTTTATGTATTAAAGGTGCTGGGAAACGATATTCTAAAAACGTATGTTCACCAAAGTTATTAGTAACAGTGTGCAAAGTTGGCATTTACTTTAGATTATCCTCTTCTTTAAGGCGTGGCACACTATCTAATTTACTGTGAATGCCACTTTTGTCGGCATAAAATTCTCGAATAACATCCATATCTTTACGAACGTCACCAGTTAGAGTCATTCCTCCACGCCATCCGTAAGTGCGAGTATTTTTAGCGTCTATGAACCCAAATACGATAGGTAAGTTAGCTTCTCGGGCAACATGATAGAAACCTGATTTCCAGTAGTCCGATTTGGCGCGAGTGCCTTTAGGGGCAAGTACAAAAAGAAATTCTTCTGATTCTTTAGCCATTTGTGCAATTTCGTTTACCATTCCATTTTTGGAACGACGATTTACTCCAATTCCGCCTGCTTTTTTTACAATTGGACCAATAATAGATTTTGTTATTTCGTCTTTTACCAAAAAATTCATTTTTCGGTCGGCATCCCAAAACGCAATCATCATCATAATGGAATCCCAGTATGAAGTGTGCGGACCACCAATTACTACTGCTTTAGCTGGAAGATCCTCACGCGATAAAGTATAGGGGGTTATTTTTTGTACAATTTTTGAAATTATGGGTTTTATAGACATTTTTCCTACTTATCTTTTTTCTTTTTTAATTCAGTTTTTACAATTTCTTTAATTTGTTCATATTCCATTACACCTGGCACATAGGCATACCCAATTAAGAAAGTTGGTGTGCCCTGGAATCCTAATCCACTTACTCCGTTTTCTAGTTCTTTTTTAATTGCATTTACAGTATTTTCACTGTTTAAATCGGTTTTGAATTTTTCAATATTTTTTATACCTGCTTTTTTAGCTAAAGCTATTAAACTGGCTTCGGTATATTCAGCATTTCCAGTAGCAAAATTTTCATATAGTGCGCGATGATATTCCCAAAACATATTTTGGTTGGCTGCGGCTTGTGATGCTTGGGCGGCAAGCACCGATTCTGCACCTAGAACTGGTAAATTATTATATTCGTAGCGAACCGTACCGTTATCAATAAGCTCTTTTAACTTTGGCTCCACTTCTAACGCATATTTTGCACAATGCCCACAACGAAAATCAGTGTAGGCTTCAATGACAATGGGTGCATTTACTTTGCCCAATGCGCGAGGGTCCTTAGCGTCTAGTCGGTGTTGTGCATCAATTATTTTTTTTATTTGTGCCTGTTGCTCTTTTGTGGGTTGTGTGGGTTTTTGTTTTGGTTCGGTAGTAGCTGCTGGGGTGGGTGTATTAACATTGCTATTTTTCCCGGTAATTAAGGTTATGCCTAGTGTAATGGTTACTGCTAATAGCGTTGCAATGATTATTGAAAGAATTAGTATTAATTTTTTATTACTTGTTGTTTTTGGGATGTTGGTTATTTCTGGAATCGCCACATTTTCGGTGGCAGTGCTCGTTAATAATTCTTCCAGAGTGTTTTCTTCGCCCATCGTATTCTTCCTATTAAATAAAAATAACTACTATAAGCCTAGAACAAAAATACGATGGGTGGTACTAAGTTCGGCTATTTAACATTTTGTTTATTTGCCTTGTTTTACGGTAATAGCAGTAAATCCCACAAGAAAAAATGTGTAGATATTAGTAAAGGTCAATTATTCTTGAACGTATGAACAATTCGGTTTTACCAAATGATAGTGAAGAATTTTTCTTTGAATTTGAACGTAAATTTTTTGTGCAAGAACTACCCGCAGAGGTGGCAGAGCACGGTTCGTTACAAATTATTCTGCAAGCATACGTGTTTGCACAGGGCGGATACGCGATACGAGTTCGTTTAAGTGTGCGTGATGTTGTGCCAGAATTTCCACCATTTGCGGAAAATATAGATTTTGTGGGGGCATACGAACGAAAAGTATTGGCAGAAATTATTGCTAACCCACAGGCCAACCTCACCGCAACCATGGCTATGAAATCACCGGCTATAAATGGTGAACGCTATGAGGCAGAATATGAAGTAGATACCGACGTTGCAATCCAAATTTTACAACGTGCGGAAAGGCTGGTTTTGAAAAAAAGATATTCTGCATGGTTTGGTCAAGACGGTTGGGAATTTGATGTTTTTGCGGGGCAAAATCGGGGTTTAATTATTGCTGAGTGTGAGCGTTTAACCCCGGTAGTTGATTTAGAAATTCCGCGTTTTTGCGTAACGGAAGTAACCGCAGATCCACGTTTTACTAATGATTCATTATCTAAAACTCCTTGGGCACAATGGGATGTTTTATATCGTAAAGAGTTGGCAGAACGTGGCCCATATTTTTTGAATTTACGGAAGTAGGTAAGTTGATGCAACAGTTAGGAATTTCTGCAATTCACCCTACCGCCCCGGAAGTGTTATCGGCAGTAGCCTTATTTTCTGCCCCCATAAACTTAGATGAAGTTTTGGTGCGGTTAAAAGACGAATGGGCATTGCCAATAGAAAGTAAATGGCACACGGTTCCTGCGAAAAAAGATCAACCCGAACTTATTTCGGGTGAGTTACTTACTTTTTCGCAACAGGGAGTGCAGGTGGCCTTAAGCCCGCTGAACTATCCGCTTAATTTAGAAGTTGGAGCATTACCTGAACACGTATTTCATGTACCGATTACCCTGTATGCACCGTTGGAAACTGCCGAGTTGGGCGTCTTAGCAGGAGAAAATTTACTTAAAAAAGATGAAATTTTAGAAATTCGGCGGCGCAAACGAATGCTTTCAGCTCATATTTTACTTACGCAAATTACGGATGCATTAATGGCAGAACCCGCAGCGATTGGTGTTTTCCGTTCCGAATTGGGGGTAGTGCAACCGCCACAAATGATTCGCGAAATGTCTGAATTTTTAACTGAAGGGGAAACTCCCCTCCCGCTATGGGTAAACGTACGTACACAACAGGGAGAAACCAGTTATGGGCGGACGTTAGGAATGCCGCTTTTTGGGCATCTTGATGTGGAGATTCGTGAATCTACACAGTCTGCTAATGATATTTATATTAAGTTGGCGCAAATTGCTAAATATATAATTTCTGGTGATGCATACTTGTTACCTGAGCAAACACTGGGGGGTACGGATAAGGAAAAAATTGAAATCGTACAAGAAGTTTCACCTTTTGATGGTAGCTCAGTAATGCGAGTTCTTTATGAATAATACTATTAGGCACGCTCAGAATAGTTCGTTATATACGATTTTTGCCGTTTTATTTGTGTCTTTTTTGTTACTGTCTAATATCGGGGCAACAAAAATGATTGGTTTAGGGCCATTAGTTTTTGACGGTGGTGCAATCCTTTTTCCTTTAACTTATGTTTTGGGTGACGTTTTATCGGAAGTATACGGTTTTGCCAATGCGCGGCGTGTTATTGTTTTAGGCTTTGTCGTGTCTATTATTGCGTCTATAGTTTTTTGGTTAATTATTGTCGCACCCGCACATTCTTCCTATATGTATCAAGAGGAATTTAAGACTGTTTTGGGAGTAGTACCGCGTTTTGTAGCAGCTTCTTTGGTGGGGTATGTTTTTGGTCAGCTTCTTAATTCTTGGGTTTTGGTAAAGATTAAAGAACGTTGGGGTGAACGTCATCTTTGGGCACGCCTTATTGGTTCTACGGCAGTGGGAGAGTTTGTAGATACTACACTGTTTTGTCTAATAGCTTGGCTCGGGGTTAGTAGTTTAGGGATTATTGCTAATTTGATAGTGGTTGGCTATGCCTATAAGGTTTTATTAGAAGTGTTACTCCTACCAGTTACTTATATTGTGATTGGGTGGGTAAAGAAAGTTGAATTGCGATGAGTTTTGAGATAAAACAGCAACTTGTTACCGCTGATGGTAAAGATTTAGGGCGTACGGGCATAATCCATACTCCACACGGTGATATTCAGACTCCAGCATTTATTCCAGTGGGTACGAAAGCTACCGTTAAAGCAGTGTTACCAGAGCAGGTAAAAGAGTTGGGGGCACAAGCGGTTTTAGCAAACGCCTATCATCTTTATTTACAGCCGGGTTCAGATGTTTTAGATGAAGCTGGGGGACTGGGCAAATTTATGAATTGGGACGGGCCTACCTATACTGATTCTGGTGGTTTTCAAGTTATGAGTTTAGGTGCGGGTTTTAAAAAAGTTCTTTCACAAGAGTTCTCGGGAAAAAATATAGATGACAAAGCTACGGCAAACAATCGTAAAAGTTTAACGAATGTGGACGATGACGGCGTTTGGTTTCGTTCACATCTTAACGGAGTAAAACATCGTTTTACCCCAGAAATATCTATGCGTATTCAACACGAACTAGGTGCGGATATTATTTTTGCTTTTGATGAACTTACCACTTTAATGAATTCACGTAATTATCAAGAGAACTCTTTGGAACGGACACGACTTTGGGCGGAACGTTGTTTACGTGCACATCGGGAATTAACGCAGGTGCGCTCGCAAAAGCCATATCAACAGCTTTTTGGAGTAATTCAAGGTGCACAATATGAAGATTTGCGCCGTAAGGCTGCCCGTGATTTAGGAGCTATGGAAATAGATGGGCAGATGTTTGATGGTTTTGGTATTGGAGGTGCTTTAGAAAAAGAAAATTTGGGCACTATTGTTGGTTGGGTTTGTGAAGAGTTACCGGCAGACAAAGCACGACATTTATTGGGTATTTCTGAACCGGATGATTTTTTCCGTGCAATTGAAAGTGGCGCAGATACTTTTGATTGTGTTAATCCTTCACGTGTGGCACGTAATTCAGCAATTTATTCTCCAGATGGTCGTTTTAATATTAAACGTGCTGAATTTAAGCGTAATTTTTCTACGATTGTGCCTGATTGTGAATGTTATACCTGTACCCATTATTCTAAGGCGTATTTACACCATGCGTTTAAAGCTAAAGAGATGATTGCTTCTACTTTGGCAACTATTCATAATGAATATTTTACGGTTAAGCTGGTTGAAGATATTCGGCTTGCAATTTTGGGTGGTTATTATAATGAGTTTAAAAAAGAGTTTTTAACTCGTTTTTATGCGAATAAATAGCGGTTTGCTTGTTGCGGTGTGTTTGATAATCGGCTAAATATTGTTGTGAATAGAATTTTATAGCTATTTACGGGTGCTGATTTTTTGCTGGTTGTGTATTTTGTTTGGGATTTATAGATTATATTTAATTAGTTTGCGATAGTTTGGGTATGAAAAAAGCTCGACTAAAGTCGAGCTACTTGCGCGCCGAAAGGGACTCGAACCCCCAACCTCTTGATCCGTAGTCAAGTGCTCTATCCATTGAGCTATCGGCGCAGGCGCATAAAAGTTATGCAACGTCATTTATTCTATACTGTTTTGGAAAGCAACCGCCAATATCCGGCTAGTGGTAGTGGACACATAAAAGCTAGTTGTTGTTTAAGTGAATAGATAAACTAATAAATTACTGGTTTACATTTATGGAAATATTTATTAAACATTCTGTTTGGGGTAGACCTGTTAATAGGTTAAAAGCGTCTTTAATCATTGCTTCTAACTGATGAAACTGTTTTGCTTGTGTGCCGTATTCGTGCCCATCTATTGTAAATTCTGCTATCCACCAATTATCTATTTTGGTGGCAAGTGCATTTATTTGTGTTGTCATTGTATTTCACCATTTGGTTTAGAAACAATTTGTAATTCAATTTTTATTTCAGATTTTTTAATTTCTGCAAGATAAGCAATAGGTTCCAACATTTCTTTTTTTGCGTCATGTAGGTCTTTTACTTGCGAAACTGCTCCTAAGGTGGGTTCTTCTAAAACCCACCATTTTTCATTAGGGGATAGTTGGGCGATGACGTTATAAGTTGGCATTTTGGTATTTACGTAGTCAAATATAATTTAATAATTACTACCTAATCAGTAATTATTTCTATATCCCAAGAGCTGTGGTCAATCTCTGGATTATTTACGTCCAAATAATCTATTACTTGCTGTTTAGCATTACGGAGTTTAGTAACTTGCGTATGTTGGTCTTCAGCAATTTCTAGTTCCCATCCATGTTTCCAGGGAGTGGCTTTTACAGTTATTTTCATTTATCCCACCAATTGAAGTTTAAGGTACTTTTTTGCTTGAACCGAATAATCTATTTGCAATATGTAATACTTCGTTTGCATGAAAATCTTACCACCTGAGCAATACATTTGATTATGTTTGGTTCACTCAAATTTTACTAAAAACCCTAGTAAATATAAAGAAAACCTCGAAATATCAACGATATCTCGAGGTGTTTGCGGAGACGGAGGGATTTGAACCCTCGAGCCGCTTTTCGGCGACTACTCCCTTAGCAGGGGAGCGCTTTCGACCACTCAGCCACGTCTCCTTACCCATATCTACGTATAGGTAAATGAATTGTTACCTTAGTAAATACTAATGCAGTAATTCCTCCCCTATATTACTAACTAACTGCGGTAAATAGCAATCTGCCATATTATGTTTGCCCTCACGTACTAGTTAGTCGCGTATTTTAGTGGCCAGAAAAAATTGGGGGTAGCGGGCTGTAACTTATAAATACATAAGTTCAACAGAAAAATTTACTGGAAGGAAAATTAATGAAAAATAAAGAGCTGTTAGCAGAACTTTGTTTGTCTGTGCTGGTATTGTTAGTTAATAAATTTGGCGTATTTAAAAACTCGTACACACATTTATTATTCGGATTATCCGTATTTATACACGGTCTTTCTAAGCTTATAGTGGTTATTAAAGAGGGGGAGAGAAAATGAATTCACAGAGAATACTAATATTGATTGCCATTAGTCTTTTATGTACGACTGCCTGTAACTTTATCGACAACACTATTTTAAGATTCATATTGTCGTTAATCACCTTTATCAGTGGTCTAGCTTTGTTGATTATTGCAGTTAAAGAAAATAAAAAAGAATAACGCTTCAATATACTTATACACGCAAAATATGTGAGTAAAATGCGTTTTGTATTTACTTTATGGATGGGTATAATGAGTATTAACACGACCAGTTCCGCTATCCACTTAAAAATGGAGGTCCAGGGCTGGTCTTTGATTTATTATAGGTAAATTTTATGAATGCCATTAAACCTTTTAAAAATTATGTTGAGCAAGTTGATTTATTAAAGTCGCGTGGAATGTGTATAGAAGACCACGATAAAGCAATTTTCTATTTAAAGCATTACAATTATTATCGTTTATCGGGGTACTGGTATCCGATGCGTTATTTTGATAAGCAAACAAATAAACCCTTAGATAAGTTTCGTGTAGGAGCATCATTTGATATTGTGATGCAACTGTATAAGTTTGATGAAGAGTTACGTCATACGGTGTTTTCAGAGTTAGTTCCAATAGAACTTTTTATTCGGACTATGCTCGGGCATGAATTAGGAAAAATAAATCCTTTAATTCATTTAGATGTTTCACAACTTTCTGCATATGCAAAAAGTAAATCTAAAAAAGACTCAAACAAGACTATTTATGATTTGTGGTTTCAAAAATATCAATTAGCAGTAAAAAGTTCTAAAGAAGATTTTGTGCTACATCATATTGCACAATATGGTGGTAAATTACCTATTTGGGTCGCTGTTGAACTAATGGATTGGGGAATGCTTTCACATCTATATGTTATGGCGCCTTTAATAGTGCAAAAAAGAATAGCTACACAATGTGAATTATCTATTCCACAATTTAGTTCTTGGCTTAAATCTTTAAATGTTTTACGTAACTATACTGCACATAACGCACGGCTGTTTAATCGTGTATATGACATAAAACCTAAATTACCTAAAGATATGCAAAATGTTTTTCCAGCACCGAATAGAATGTTTGGACAACTTACATTGGTTCAATATTTACATCGACATTTTCAACTATCTGATGCAAATTGTTTACCAGAATTATTAGCTAAATATCCTGATAACCTTTTTGTGAAAAAAGCAAGTATGGGCATACCAGAAGATTTTTATCAAAATCAGCTATGGAATATTTATGATAAATAAAAGTTATATCGTTTATGTTTAAATTTGTGTAGGTTTTTATAGTTTGAACTAAAGTGGCAAATATATAGGTGTGTGAAATGTTTACGACGTTACCCCTAAAGTACCCCTTGCGGGATATATTTGGTTATTTTTCCTGTATTCAATCATTCCCTTATTTTAAGTAAAACCGCAGGTAAATAAGCAAAACCCTGCGTTCTAAACAGAATGCAGGGGCACTTGCGGAGAGTGGGGGATTCGAACCCCCGATGCGGGGTTACCGCATACTGGTTTTCAAGACCAGCTCATTCGGCCGCTCTGACAACTCTCCTTTGCTTTGGCGTATGCCAATGCCCTATGATTCTAAAGGAAAACTGTACGCACGCAAAGTACTTTGACAGATTACGCTTTAATTCACGTTATGATGTTCTAAATTCAAACTAAAGTTTTCGTTTTCTCGAGTTGCAATGTGTGTACCTGGTAATTGACGCAGTCCTTGTCATTTTTTACGTTGTTTTTGTTTGCTGAATATATGTAAATTACAGGCAGTATAGGCGTCTTTATTTTTTAATGTTAATTGCGGAGCTAAAAAGAAAGTACTAGCCAGCGCCGGAAGACCTAAAATGAAACCCATACCCGGTAATACAATGCCAGAATCGTTTACGGCAAAAGCAATAAATAAACACAAGCCAATTGCAAACCCGGCATGTTTAAGAATAATTAACTGATACTCTTTCTGCGTATTCGATTTACGTAACCAGGGCACTAGTACCAATAAAATAAATATTGCACCACTTAAAACTACATGACGATGAGTCGAAGAATGCAATAAACGCCAGTTCACAGAAATTTTTCGCCAAACTATGGTTTGTGCGTCCCCATCAATAATTGCCTGCACAAAGTTTCCTAAATGGGTACTGTCTGGACGCATCCAATCTAACAAAGAAACAGTAGCTACTAACGCCACTGCAAAACAGCCAATAGCAAACAGTTTTTTTAATGACACTTTACGTTCGCTAATTAGAAGCAAAAACAGTAATAAACTTGGTGTAAGCGCTAAGCCTCCGCCAAAGTCCGCTCCCATAGTAGGTAGGATAATTACACCAATAATTCCAACTCCAGCTATGCTAATCAGTAACGTGCATATCCGAAGACTTACTTTATTATGTAACGTAATTAAAACTCCGGAAAATAGTAAGAATGTTCCTGTGCCAAGAAGTGCAAAGGCTTCATTGCCCAACCCATAGAAGCGTGCTCCTAATAGGGTGTCAAAACCCATAGGGGCATCAGATAAAACCCGTGATCCGGTAGCAACATCGATTAGCAAGACGGCGGCGGTTGCTGCCCCCACACTAATAAAGGGATAGGTGGGATGTTTGTGCCGAGTGGGCAATACTAATAAGCTAATAGTTAAGGCAACTGCCCAAGTTCCCCCAATAAGTAATAGCTTATAATTATTGCTGTTCCACCACTCGTAATTAGCGGTAAGTAGATGAGAAGCCAGTGGCGCAGCAGAAATAGTTAATCCGATAATGGCAAAAATTTTCCGTACACCTCGCCAAGTACCTATACGATATAGCGGTGATTTGCCCCAAAGTAAAATTGTTGCCAGTAATAAAAAGCTAATTGTGGCACTGGTTAAAATTTTGTAAAACAGTCCCCGCACCAATCTAATTTTGTGTGCTTGGTTCGCAGAATTAAGCAATTCACTTTTTTGCCCTGCAAAACATTTATTGTCACATTTTTTATCCGTAATTTTACTAATACCGCCACTATATTCGGTAGTTTTAATACCTAAATCTTCTAGTAGGGTAGGTATAATACCAGTTAGCGTAACATTACCTTTTTGGCGAGTTTGGATTGACCACCCCAGACCAGAAATATTACTTTTTTCTTCTGTAATTCCGTGAGAAATAAAGCCAATTTGCATAGTTTTAGCAGAACTTATGGACTGCAAAGAAACTACATAAACTATGGCATTGGTAGGAATTTCTTGTAAAGTGCGTTCCAGACGTAATAAATTTTTTTCTGTCTGTTGTTCTCGATACATTTTTGCTAGAAGTGACTGTGAGCCTGCCTGTACCTCTAAATCGGAATTATTACCTTCAGTAAAAAAGTGCGATTGTTTCACGGTTGCACTTTCCCGAAAAGGATCTAAAGCAAAATTAGTTAATGAAGTATCTACAAAGGTGAGCGGATTTTTATTTATGGCTGTAGCTACCGTCGTTGCTAATTTATTATTATCTTGTGGTGCTTGCAAAAATGATTTAGGTAATTCACCTTCTGAATTACTCAGTAATGCCCCTGCCATTTCACCAATAGTAGTAAATTTTATGTCGTGAGTATTTAATAAAGTGCTAAATTTCCCTAGCTCTACCACGTTTTTTGGGTTATTTTTTTTCACCTCTACCCGAATTCGCGCCCAAGAACGCAACTCGGTTTCTGTTGATGAAATAACGTTGGGGCAACTTGGTGAATTAGCAACGCTGGTTTTGGTAAGTGGTTTACCGGCATTCATAGCCAGCACTGAATCTAAAGGACAGTACCAACCAGAAAACGAAGGTGAAACTACATTAAAAATTGTTCCCTGCTTTGCCCAGTTAATTAAAGTGGGACTTTTTTGCTCATTTACATCTTCCCAGCTTATAGAGTCGGTAAGAATAACCACGGTTGGTTGCTGGGAAGTTTTTTCAGCGGTAGCGGGCGTGACAAAAAATGAAACTAAAAGTGTAAGTAAAATACTGAAAATAAACACCTTAGTATTAAAAAGATTTTTTATTATTACTTTCATAATAAACCTTCTAGCACTTCAGCAACCCCATCATCATTTACATTAGACGTAATTACATCAGCATATTCTTTTACATAATCAGGTGCATTATCCATGGCAATACCTACTTCTGCCCACTGCAACATTTCACAGTCATTGCCAGAATCGCCAATAGATATAGTGTGTTTTGGAGTAGGGGTAAGTTTTTTCAGCACGTCCGCCAAACCGGTAGCTTTAGAAATTCCAGCGGGGGTTATGTCAAGCCAAGCAGACCAGCCGATAGCGTATTCAACACCATGCAAACCAATTTCTTTTACACGTTTGGTAAGTTCGGTTGCGGTAAGTTGCGGCGTACGCACCGTTAAACGAGTTGCTTGTGGGTCACCAATTTTTGTTATGGGTATAATTTCTGAAATTCCGGTAAGTTCTCCCTCGGGAAAAGGTTCCGTTATTTTTCGGGGATTTTTCAGTGATTCTACTGCCAAAATTACATTAGGAATTTCTTTACGTATAGTTGCAATTTCTTTTTCTGGATTAAAAGTGTGGGCGGCAATAAGTTCTATCGGGGGAAAATCTTCTTTAATGCATTTAGCAACGGGTTTACCTTCACCGGTAATTTGTTTTCCCACTGCCAAAATAATTGCACCATTAGAGCAGACCGCATAACCATCGGCATAGCCTAACTCTTGCATGGCACTTTGTGCTCCAGAAATTCCTCTACCAGTGGCAAGAATTACCTGTGTTCCAGCAGCAATATGCGCTTGAAAGGCTACTTTAGTACGCGTAGATAATGAGCCATTATGACGTAAAAGTGTACCGTCAATATCAATTGCTAAAAATAAGTCCGCACCAGCATTAATATTTTTTTTCTGAAAGAAATGTTGCCAATTTTCAGCTTTAAGACGTGGAGCAACTGGGGTGGTGTTCATACAGCTACTCCTATCATCTTTTTTATTTTACTGGTTTAATTAGTTCCCGCCCACCTAAATATGGACGTAAGGCTTTTGGTATATAGAGTGACCCGTCTGCTTGCTGATGGTTTTCCAACATTGCCACCAGCCAGCGAGTAGTGGCAAGAGTACCGTTAAGAGTAGCTACTGCTTCAGTGGTACCATCACTTGTACGGAAACGCGTATTAAGACGACGAGCTTGGAATGTAGTGCAATTAGATGTTGAAGTAACTTCCATATAGCGATTTTGCGTTGGTAACCAAGCTTCACAATCAAATTTCTTAGCGGCAGAAGAGCCTAAATCACCAGCTGCGGTATTTATTACCCGATAGGGAAGTTCAGCTTTAGCAATCATTTCTTCTTCCCAAGCTAAGAAACGTTCATGTTCGGTTGTTGCTTCTGCCGGATCACAATACGAGAACATTTCTACCTTATTAAATTGGTGTACGCGAATAATACCCCGCGTATCTTTACCGTATGACCCAGCTTCTCGTCTATAGCAGGTAGACCAGCCGGCGTAACGTTTTGGCCCTGTGGAAAGATCAATAATTTCGTCTTTATGGTAACCCGCGAGCGCCACTTCAGATGTTCCGGTTAAATATAGGTCATCGGCAGGAAGATAATAGATTTCGTCAGCGTGTGCACCTAAGAAACCAGTGCCTCCCATAATCTCTGGTTTTACTAAAGTGGGCGTGGTTAGCATAGTAAAGCCGTATTTTTCGGCTTGATCCACAGCTGCGGTAAGTAGTGCTAGTTCTAAACGTGCTCCAATTCCTTTTAGATAATAGAAGCGTGAGCCACCGACTTTAGTTCCGCGTGCCATATCTATTGCGTCAATACCTTCGGCGATATCTAGGTGGTCTTTGGGGCTGAAACCCGCTTTGGTAAAGTCGGTTGGTTCTCCGACATGTTTTATAATTTCGTAGTCTTCTTCACCGCCAGTTGGTACATTATCACCAATTATATTCGGTAATTTATACATTGCGACATTGTATTCTTCGCTAGCTTCATTTGCCAGAATTTCTAATTGTTTTACCCGCTCTGCTAATTCTTTTGCCTGCGCTAAAATGGTGGGGCGTTCTTCGGGACTAGCTTTGCCAATAGTGCGAGAAAGTGTTTTTTGTTCGGCACGTAAGTCTTCAAATTCCTGTAAAGAACTGCGTCGTTTTTCATCTGCTAATAAAATTTCGGATACTAGATTTTCGTCAGCTTGGCGTGCGCGCTGTGAGGCACGTGCAATTTCTGGATTTTTACGAAGAGTGCGAATATCAATCATATTCTAAGAATATATATTTTTTGTTTGTGGAAGCTAGATATTAAGTGAGTTATTTAGCACCTTTCACTAACTTTTACTTAAAGTTACTTGTTTCGGCTTGCCTTTTAGCGAATTATAGCAATACCGACTAAGCTAATTTAGTGGTAAAAAAATATGGTGGACTAATTGCATTTTTGATGGTGCTGGGAATATTGATTGGTTTTAATGTTGCTCAGTTTCCAAAAGGTGCTGTTAAAGTGCAAAATTCTTCCATTTCGTCCACTTCTTCTAAACAAAAAATAGTTGTTATTGGGGTTTCTGGTTTGCGTTGGACGGACGTAAACTCCAAATCTACCCCTACCCTTAATGCTTTTACAAAAGAAAGTGCTTCGGCAAATATTGTTTTGCGTACCGTCGGTGAAAAAACACCAATCAATGCGGGTTGGCTAACTTTAGGGGCAGGAGCCCGAGTTAGCTGTTCTGATATGGATATTTGTTTGGAACAACCTACACTTACCGTTGTTGGCGCTGGCTATAAAGTAAATAATTGGCAGGGCTATAAAGATGTTAATAAAAGTAATGGCTATCAACCACAGCTAGGAGCTTTAGGTAATATTACTCAAGAAAATAACGTTTCTTTGGGTGCTGTGGGTTCGCGTGCTGCCTTAGCCTTGGCTGATGAACAGGGAATATTTACGGGGACGTATCAGGAATTTTCAGCTTCGCTTCGTGCGGTAGACAGTAAAACAACGGGATTGCAAACTAAAGAATTATTGCAGGCTTATCAAAATGTCGCACAAAAAGATTTAGTGTTAATTGATTTGGATGTTAGCGACCCTAAAATTATTTCTCAACAACTTACGGCTTTACTTTCTCAAATTTCAGCAGATGCAAACGTAATTATTGCTACGGTTGGGGGGATGCCAGATGATGATCCACGTTTAGGAATGTTTGCATCACGGGGCATTTTTTCGCGACAACCTGCACTTTCTTATACCAATTCCACACGGCAAATTGGGTTGGTGCAGCTGACTGATCTTTTGCCAACAATTTACGCTAAGTTAGCAATTACAATTCCTTCATATTCTGTCGGTTCTCCAATTTTATCTGCACAAATTTCTAATTTATCTACTATGAGCTATTTAGTAGATGCTGAACGTAAAGCATT
>PDWI01000387.1_pt1 | contig 72857 bp, 68 predicted proteins | sample 1430891 | NCBI WGS metagenome assembly PDWI01 (sample SAMN01162508, study PRJNA174530) | Oral metagenome, whole genome shotgun sequencing project. | biome: Marine environment; feature: Marine mammal; material: Swab sample of the gingival sulcus; isolation source: swab sample of gingival sulcus...
CGTAGACAGCTTTTTGTAAAAAAATAAGAAGTTTTTTAATATAAGTTGTTTTAAAAAATTTTCTAATTATTGTTGTTTTAGGCATCGGCTTATCTGCAACATCTTTATATATTCTCGCTAAAAAAATAATTGAAATCTTGATTTAAATATAAATATTATTTAGATTGTGCATCTATAAGGCACACGACTTGAGCAATGTATGAAGTATTTTACATGGGATGAAGAAAAAAATAATCTATTAAAGGAAACAAGAAAAATTTCATTTGAAGAGATAGTATTTTTAATATCAAATGGGAAACTATTAGATGTAGTTGAACATCCAAATAAAAAGAAATATCCAAATCAAAAAATATTTATTGTAGAAATAAGAGATTATGCTTTTATAGTTCCATTTGTTGAAGATGAAGAAAAATATTTCTTGAAAACTATTTACCCGAGTCGTGAAGCAACAAGAAAATATTTAAATAGTAAGGTGTAAAATGAAATATTTAGATAAAGAAGAAAAAGATTTTAGTGAGTCTTTTGAAAAAGGTGAATGGAAATCTATTAAAAAGAAAGATAAAGAAATATATGTCCATGCAGCAAAAGAGAGCATGACAAAAAATAAAAGAATTAATATTCGTCTAACCTCTAAAGATTATCATGATATTCAAGTAAGAGCTATTGAAGAAGGTATTCCATATCAAACATTAATTTCTAGTTTAATTCATAAGTATAATAAAGGGGAATTAAAATCTACATAATTTTAAAGTGGTACTATTAATTGTTCATGCCTAATGCCGATATTCGGGGCAGAAATTTGTGAATAGTAAGTAAGAAGTTCTTATAAAATTTATAGAATTCATTTATAGTTACTCGCACTGTGCAAAATTCTATGAATTAAAATAGTACTTTTATCTATCGTGCAGAAAATTAGATAATTTTGAATTATTATATCTCTGTATCCCAAATTAGGAATTTCTTCATCACCTCTAGCTTTTTTATTCACAATAGAAAAATTATTTTATAGGTTATTGGTTATTAAATGTAGAATTTCGTATATATGTAGTATATGAAAAACAACAAATGTTAACTACGGTTAAAATATGTGAAAGTTAGTATATGAATAATATCCCAAAAACAACAAAAATTAACCAACTTATAAAGAGTTGGCCTCGTGGTACAATCAAGACTGTAAAAGAATTAGAGCGTTTAGGCTATTCTCCTCAACTACTAAAAAACTATAAAAATTCAGGATGGATAGAATTATATACAAAAGGTGCGTACAAACTATTTGATGACAATATAAGTTGGGAAGGTGTTTTGTATGGATTACAGAATAGAGGCGAAACTACATTACACGCCGGAGCAAGAACCGCTCTTGAGTTAAAGGGATATGGCCACTTTGCAAGAGTTACAAATAAATATCTTTTTGGTGGAAGAAGCGAAAACTATAATGTTCTGCTTAAAAAATTGCAAGATGTTACGCTTAAGAAAACTCAAGTATTTTCATATGATGAAGAACGATTTTTTACCAAATATAAAGTAGAAGGATTTGAGATAGGTATATCTTCACCTGAATTAGCAGCAATGGAGATGATATATTTGATACCTTCAGAGCAATCTTTTAATGAAGCGACTTTAATAATGGAAAACCTGACCACTCTCCGCCCCAAAATGGTGCAGCAACTTCTCGAAAGGTGTGGATCGTATAAAGTGAAGCGTATATTTATGTGGATGGCTGAGAAGAATAATCACACTTGGGTAAATGACATAAACCTTACAAAAGTAGATTTTGGAAAAGGGAAGTTAAGTATTATAAAAAATGGTATGCTCAATAAAAAATATAATATAACGGTACCGAGAGAAGATGAAAAATAGTCCTTACTACAAACAAGCTGAATTATTATTAAAAATTCTACCGTTAATTAATCATGATAAAGAACTTGCATTGAAAGGCGGAACAGCAATTAACTTTTTCATTAGAGAGTTACCTCGTCTTTCTGTTGATATTGATCTGGTTTATTTACCTATTGAAGATAGAGATACTACATTAACTGGTATTACCAACAAACTGAAATCCATAGGCAATTTAGTTCAATCCTCAATTTCTGGGGTGCAAATTATTGAGCGTAAACTTAAAAATACTGAAAATTTGTGTGGTATTCAGGTTAGAACAAGTGATGCTTTAATAAAAATAGAACCTAATACCGTAATAAGAGGCTCAGTTTATGAACCTGAGGAAATTACACTTTGTAGTAAAGCAGAGGATATATTTGAACTATCCTTGAAGATGCAATGTTTGGCACTACCGGATTTATATGGTGGTAAAATATGTGCTGCTCTGGATAGACAACATCCAAGAGATTTATTTGATATTAAATTATTATTGGAGAATGAAGGACTTACAGAGAAAATAAGAAAAGCGTTTCTTGTATATCTCATTAGTCATGATAGACCAATAGTTGAGCTGCTGAATCCGAATATGAATGACTTATCCACAGAGTTTGAACAGGAGTTTACAGGAATGACAGAAAATAAATTGGAACTAAGTGAGTTAACAGATACATTCAATACGTTAAAAGAGCTAATTAAAATTTCATTAAAGGATGATGAAAAGAATTTCCTTTTGTCATTCAAACGAAAAGAACCAAAATGGGAATTACTCGGATTGGATAATATTAATGTATTACCTTCAGTCAAATGGAAACAAATAAATCTTGGACGAATGAAAGTGGAAAAACATAGAGAAGCATATGAAAGACTCGAGAAGTTTTTAATTTCTTAAACGATAATGGATTATAAATAACTGAATAATTAATCACAAAGTTTATTGAAAGAATTCTAAAAGAAGGTAGTTCAGTAGTCAGTTTGTTGCAAGCAGTTTGTAACTTGTTGTAAATAAAGTTTAATTGCAGAAGTTTGAAATTGAAAATAATAATGCATTTGAAGTTGAAATAATCGATTATCATTAAGGATAAATAAATAGATCCAATTCACCCAGGAGAAATATTATTAGAAGAATTTCTAAATCCAATGGAAATTAGTCAATATAGAATAGCTAAAGATATCAATGTTCCTCCAAGAAGAATAAATGAAATAGTTTTAGGTAAACGTTCAATAACAACAGATACAGCACTGCGACTTTCTGAATATTTCGGGTTATCGGAAAAATTTTGGTTGAACTTACAGATGAAATATAATTTAGAAGTTACCAAAGACAAATTAAAAGAAAGATTAAAGAGAGAAGTTAAAAAATTATAAAGAGTTTAAAGGTGTGTATAATCAGCCGCTTAAACCGACCGCCGTTGTTGATGGACATGAATTGTTCGAGAAGGAAAGAATAAGTTTCTAATATAAATTGTGTTTAAGTAATTAGTAATGTGTTCTTGAATTATCTGGCATAACAAAGTGACCAGCCAAATTTTTTTATTTAATATTTATTAAATATGGTTGAAGTTTAAAAAGATTATTTAATAATATTGAAATGGTATAACATAATTTTAGAAAAAAAAATTAAAAACTGCATATAATTTTTCCATAAATCCTGAAAATAATAAAATTAAAAAACTGAATTTTACTTGGTGAATTAAAAAGTCTGTTAGATAGGTTAAGATAACTTTCAAAAAAAATAGAATATATAAAGTCGATAATAAGTATTTGGAATATTTTAGTCAAAAAATTATACCTTTTTTTGCTTTATGAATTTTATATCTTAAGTACCGGTTTATTTTGTTTAATTAAATATTATTTACTATGAAAAAATTACTTTTTATCCTTTTTATATTAGTTCCATCTTTAACATATTCACAAATCATCAAAGATGTTGGTCTTAAGATAGGCGGAACTTTATCAGCACAGCAATGGGAATCAACTTCGTTGAGCAATCAAATAAAATTCAATACGGATTTAATGGCAGGATTCAATGCCGGAATATTTTTCCAATCGCAAGACTATTCAATATTTAATATTTTGTTTGAAGTAAATTTTATTCAAAAATCCACTGCTAAAGATAACATAATTAATATTATCAATTTGCCTGACGGAATAGCTGAGGATTGGAATGTTAATCTAAATTATCTAAATCTTGCTATTATGCTAAAACCAAAAATCAACTTAGGTATTTTTGCTCCTTATGTAATGGTTGGACCCGAAGTCGATATGGAACTATCAAAGTCTACTGAAACTCCTAAAGTTTTTTATGATGAATTTAAAAAGACCAGACCGGGACTTAGAATGGGTTTTGGTTCTGAAATTAATCTTGGAACTTTAAGGTTACTTGCCGAGTTTGTTTACGATTCCGAATTTGATACTTTGTATGATAAAAATGAGATTGAGTTAGATACTTATTCTTATGATATTCGTTTTGGAATATTTTTTTAATATTTAAATTCCCAAGAAAAATTTAAAGTTACTTTTAAATAGTTCATAATTAGATTAAATTTATATTTTATTTTGATAACATTTTAATTTGAATTTATGAACTATTTATTTGTTTTTATCGGTGCCGGTTTTGGCGGAGGATTAAGATTTTTTATCTCTAACTTAACAGTAAAATATATACCACCGACTTATTTTTTACTTTCTACATTAATCGTTAACATTTTAGGAAGTATTCTTCTCGGGTATTTAATTTTTGGGCTATACGAGAAAAATTTAATTTCAGATAATCTAAAACTTTTGATTGGAGTAGGATTTTGTGGAGGTTTAACTACCTTTTCTACTTTTTCATTCGAGTCTTTTGTTTTACTTAAAGATGCTCAATTTTTGGCGGCAGCTTTAAATATTTTTTTGAATGTGTTATTTACTTTACTTGGAGTTTACATTGCCTACACATTATCCAAATAAATTTTTACTTATTATTTGGCTTTGTATTATTTTTTTTTTCTGCCCTAACTTTTTGCAAGCCCAAAATAATTTAGGACTTCGGACCGGATTAGAAGATATTGAAACTCTTGTAAAAAGTCCGACCAAATGGAATCTTAAGCAAGGTTTAACATTTCTAAGTATTTCTGGATTAACTTATGCTGCAATGTATTTTGATGATGACATTCAAAAATTTGCTTTGGAGAATAATGCTTATGCTAATTCCATTCCGATGCAATTTGGAAGAATTTGGGGAGAACCTTGGTTTACTGGAACTGTAGGTTTGGGCTTATATTTACAAGGTCTTGCGGCGGAAAATTCGGCTAATAAAAATCTTGCTTTCGAAATTGGTGAATCAGCATTCTTTACGGGAATTTTAACTTTGGTAATTAAATATAGTTTTGGAAGAACCCGACCGAGAGTAACAAATGATCAATTTTCATTTTTGCCTTTTTCATTTAAGAATGATGATTATGTTTCTTTTAGCTCCGGACATACCGCCTTAGCTTTTGCACTTTCAACAGTTTTGGCAAAAAACACAAATAATACATTCTTAAAAATGATTTTCTATTTACCTGCATCATTAACAGCAGTTTCACGGATTTATCAAAATCATCATTGGCTCTCCGATGTGATTTTTGGTGGAGTACTCGGTTATACTGTGGCAAGCTTTATTACAAACAGACATACAGAAAAAAAAGAATTCCCGGAAAACCCCAAACCGAGTTTTCAATTACTTAACTTTGCTTACCCGATTAAGTATTGATTTGTTTATATTAAAAATATTAACTTTTCCTTAGCCTAAAAAGTCAGAATTTTGAAGAATAAAAGTTTTCTAAAAGTTGGATTCCTTATAATTTTATTTTACAAAAAATGCCTTTTTTCGATTATATGTAGTAACGGATTAATTTTTTATGAATTTTAGGGAATTTTTTTATTAAATTACTTTTTTATAGTTAAATTACTTGGTAAAGCAATGGCAAAAATAATTAAAAAAGAAAGGCTTTCTGAACTTGTTTTCAAGATGATTCTTTCTGCTCCATCAATAGCAGAAGAGAGAAAAGCCGGGCAATTTATTATGCTGCAGATTGATGAAGATTTAGGGGAACGCATTCCGCTTACAATTGCAGATGCTTCTGCAAAGGAAGGCACAATCACTATAATTTTTCAAGTTGTTGGTGAAACAACTACACAGCTCGCAAAAATGAATGAAGGCGATGATATTCCTGTACTTGTTGGTCCTCTCGGATCACCAACTCACATAAAAAAATATGGAACGGTAGTCTGTGTTGGTGGTGGAATTGGTGTAGCACCTTTGCATCCTATAGCTCAATCTTTAAAAGAAGCAGGTAATAATGTTTTAATTATTATTGGAGCACGTAATAAAGATTTGGTAATTATGGAAGAAGAAATGAAAAGGATTGCAGATGAATTAATTATTTGTACTGATGATGGTAGTTACGGCAGAAAAGCATTGGTTACCGAACCACTTAAAGAAGTTTGTGAAAGAGAGCATAAGCCCGATATGGTTATTGCAATTGGTCCGCCAGTAATGATGAAATTCTGTTCTGAAACAACAAGACCGTATAACGTTTACACGGAAGTTTCTTTAAATACAATTATGGTAGATGGTACGGGAATGTGCGGCGGTTGCAGAGTTAATGTTGGAGGAGAAGTAAAATTTGTATGTGTTGATGGTCCTGAATTTGATGGACATAAAGTTGATTTTGATAATATGATTGCCCGTTTAAATTCTTACAAAGGAATTGAAGAAGAAAAACATACTTGTAATTTAGATGGTTATATAAAGTAGAAAAGTAAAAGGGAAAATATGAGTTATAAATCACCTGATATATTAAGTGAGAATGCTAAAAAATTATTGAATGACTATATTCATAATGTAGATAACTTAAAAGCAAAAGAACGATTAAAAATTCCGATTCAGGAAATGCCTACTTTAGATCCGAAGATTAGAGGATGTAATCAGGAAGAAGTCGCAATAGGTTATACTGTTGAGGAAGCAAGAGTAGAAGCAATGCGTTGTTTGGAGTGTGTTAAACAAACTTGTATTGACGGATGTCCGGTAAATATTGATATCCCAAGATTTATCAGACATATTGCCCATGGAGAATTCCAAAATGCTTCAGATGTAATAAAAGAAGCTAGCCTTCTTCCTTCAATTTGTGGAAGAGTTTGTCCCCAAGAAACTCAATGCCAACAAAAATGTAAAGTGGGATTGGTACATAAAGATATAGATCAGGCAGTTGCTATTGGTCGTTTAGAAAGATTTGTAGCCGATTGGGAAAGAGAACAGGGAAATGTAAAAGTTCCTCACGTAAAACCCGAAACAGGAAAAAAAGTAGCTATTATTGGTAGCGGACCGGCAGGCTTGGTTGTTGCTGCTGATGTAAGGAGAGAAGGACATGCTGTTACAATTTTTGAAGCTTTCCATAAATTGGGCGGAGTAATGCGTTATGGAATTCCTGAGTTTAGATTACCTAATAGTATTGTAGATGAGGAAATTGATACTCTCATAAAAATGGGTGTGGAAATTAAGAAAAACTATGTTGTAGGAAGAACGAAAAAATTAACTGATTTAATTGAAAAAGACGGATATGATGCGGTATTTATAGGTACCGGAGCCGGATTGCCAATATTTATGGGTATTGAAGGTGAAAATCTTGTGGGAGTTTTTTCGGCAAACGAATACCTTACGCGTGCAAATTTAATGCGTGCTTTTGATAAAAAAAACTCAGCTACTCCCATTTATCCTTCAAAAATTGTTGCTGTACTCGGTGGAGGTAATGTTGCAATGGATGCTGCTCGAATGGCATTAAGACTCGGAGCCGAAAAAGTTTATGTCGTTTACAGAAGAACCGAAAAAGAAATGCCGGCAAGAAAAGAAGAAGTTGCTCATGCTAAGGAAGAAGGCATAGAGTTTATGTTTTTGACAAATGCAAAAAAAATTCTTGGTAACGAAAAAGGCAAAGTGAGTTCAATGGAATGTTTAAAGTATGAGCTCGGTGAACCTGATAGTTCTGGAAGAAGAAGACCTTTAGAAATAAAAGGCAGCGAATTCATACTGGATGTTGATACGGTTATTGTTGCAATTGGTAACGGAAGTAATCCACTGATTAAACAAACTACACCCGGACTTGAAACAAACAAATGGGGAAACGTTATTGTTGATGAAAAACAAAAAGCCTCGATGGATAGAGTTTTTGCCGGTGGTGATATTGTACTTGGTGCTGCCACAGTAATTCTTGCTATGGGTGAAGGAAGAAAAGCTGCTGCTGGAATAAATCAAATGCTTGCCGAAGAAATCGGTCAAGAAAATTAAATCTTAATATTTAGAACTATATTTTTTAATTTATCTCAGAATAAAATGCTAGTTATACCCGATAAGAACAAGTAAAGTATAAGTTATAGTTTGGTATCTTATTGCTAAAAGATTAAAAGCCTAACTCTTTTTGAAGAGTTGGGCTTTTTAAGTTTAAGAGGTAATAATTCAATAAGATTACTTCTTCGAATTGGGAACAATCTAAATTAAAACTATAAACCGCTAATTCCAATTAAATTCATAAAAATAATGTTGCAAAATAATGTGTTGTGTTGAAGGAGTTAAAACTCTTAAGTTCTCATTTATTATAAAAATCAAATACTAATTTTCCTTTAGCTTTACCAATAACTTTAGAAAGCTTTTCTTCGGAAGCGGCTTTAATTTCTTCAATACTTATAAATTCCGTTAATAATTTTTGAGCATTCTTTTTCCCAATTCCTTCAATTTCCGTAAGTTCAGTTTGTAGTGTTCTGCTGTCTCTTCTTTGTCGGTGAAAGGTTATTGCAAATCTATGGGCTTCATCTCTTAAATGTTGCAATAGCTTTAAGCTTGAAGAAGTTTTAGGAATTGTCTGCGCTTCTGAAATTTCGGGAAAGAAAATTTCCTCTAGTCTTTTTGCCAGACCGATTATTTCGAATTTTTTAAATCCGAGTTCTTTCAAAATTGCAACTGCACTTGAAAGTTGACCTTTGCCTCCATCGACCATAATTAAATTGGGCAGCGGTTCATTTTCTTTCTTCAATTTGGAATATCTGCGTTCAATTACTTCTTGCATACTCGCAAAGTCGTTTGGTCCATCAACACTTTTGATTATATATTTTCTGTAAAGTGATTTTTTTGGTTTGCCATCAACAAAAACAACCATACTTGCAACTGTATCTGTTCCTTGCAAATTGGAAATATCAAAACATTCTATTTTTCTTGGAAGGGAAGTAAGCCTTAAATCTCTTTTCAGCGAAGATAAAACATAAGGCAGATTTCCTTCCTTTTTCATTTTCTGGAGTTGTATATCTTTGAGATGTAAAATCGCATTTTGTTTGCACATATTTAAAAGTGATTTAGCTTCACTTTGAATTTTAGGGATAAAGAAGCTAACCCTTTTATCGGCTTTACTATTTAGCCAATCGAGTAAAACTTTATCATCAAAAGGAAGAGTTTCAAGAATTATGGTTTTGGGTATTTCCACTAACTCGCCGTAATAAAATTTTAGTACGGCATTATATATCCGTGAGATTTCTTCATCAACTTCTGCATTAAGTTTTAACTGTCTTTTTCCTACAAGTCTGCCGCTTCTGATTATTAGAATTGTACAAGCAACATCTTTGGCCTCAACTGCGACAGAAAAAATATCTTTATCATCAAAATCGGTTGTAACAACTTTTTGCTTTTCCGAATAGACTTTGAGTTGTTTAATTTTGTCTCTTATTTCACCGGCTTTTTCAAAGTTAAGATTTTTACTGTAGTTGTACATTTCTTCAGTTAATTCATCAATTAAAATATTGGTTTTTCCTCTTAGCACTTTTATTACTTGGTCAACCATCTTTCCGTAATCTTCTTCCGAAATTAATCCTTCGCAAGGTCCGTCACATTTTTTTATGTGATAATCCAAGCAGACTTTTATCTTTTTCTTTTCGATTACTTCATCATCGATAAAATAAGTACAACTCCTTATCTTAAAAGTTTTGTTTATCATTCTCAAAGATGCTTTCATACTTTTTACATCGGTGTAAGGTCCAAAATATTTTGAACCGTCTTGAACTACATCTCGTGTTGGAAACACTTGCGGATATGGTTCTTTTGTTACTCTTATGTAAGGAAAAGTTTTATCATCTTTTAAGTTTACATTATATCGAGGCTTATATTTTTTTATTAGATTATTTTCTAAGACGAGTGCTTCAATTTCATTTTCTGTTGCAATAATATCAAAATCGGATACTTTTTTTACGAGTGCTTCGGTTTTGGGTGAATCAAGATTTTTGCGGAAGTAAGAATTTATTCGACTTCTTAAATTTTTAGCTTTTCCGATGTAAATTATTTTTTTATCGGAATTAAGAAATTGATAAATCCCTGGCAGTGCCGGAACAGCTTTTAATTTGGATATTAAATCTTTATTCATTTAAGTTATAATTAAAAATGCAAAAAAATAAAATATTCTTTTTTAGTTAAATATTTCTCGAACATTTAAAGTCTATCAAGATTTAGACTTCTTCAAATTCTGTATTTTTATATCTGTACAAAGCTACTCAATAAATTGCAATTGCACCATATACAAAACTGATAATTGTTGCAAATAAAAAATTATTAAGTATATCACAATTTATTAAAAAATCTAATTGAATCTTCTTCAAAAAAGTTATAATATACATTTTCAATTTAAACTAGGTGATATGTTAAAATGTCAAAAATATTAAACGAAAATATCTATAATTATCTTAATAATTTTCTTAGTGAGAGTGATGGTTTGCTATCTGAGATGGAAGAATTTGCCAAGCAAAATAGAATCCCGATTTTAGAAAAAAGTTCAGCAGAATTTTTAGAACAATTAATACTCATTAAAAATTCAAAAACTATTTTGGAAATAGGTACTGCTATAGCTTATTCATCTATTAGAATTGCAAGACTTTTACCTGAAGGTGCCAGCTTGGATACAATTGAATTAAGTAAAAATAATATTAAATTAGCAAATAGTTTTATCAAAAAAGCAAATCTTGCTACTAAGATTAACCTCCTTGAGGGAAATGCTTTTACAATTATTCCCAAGCTACAAAATAAATACGATTTCGTTTTTCTTGATGCCGATAAAGAAGATTATCTTAACCTTTTGGAGTTAATACTTCCTAAGTTGAAAACCGGAGGGATATTATTTGTAGATAATCTTTTATGGAAAGGATATGTAGCAGAAACTGCGAAACAAGAAATACCGGGAAAGTATCAAGGAAGTACAAATAAAATAAGAGAGTTTAATGACAAATTTGTTAAACATTGCAAACTTAAAGCAATAATTTTACCTTTGGGAGACGGAATTGGATTAGCTGTAAAGTTATGAAGATTTCTTCTTACTTTTCTGCAATTTCCGGTGACATGACCAACGTATCTTTCGGCTGTCGTACTAAAAAAAGTATAGATTTAAATTAAAAAAAGTAATTAAGAGTCTTTAATCAATACTTAATTATTCCTTATGTATTGATATCGTTGGTTATCAATGGTTTTTAATTGTCCATTTGTTTTTTCGATTAACTCGTTAGAAAAATTTTCAAGTAAGTTTGGTTTTATTAAGCACTCGATTTTCGTTTCATTTTTATACAAATTTCTTATGCTCTTGCAATTGTATTTATTAAGAAGATAATGAATTGAGCTTAGGTGATTGTATGTATATTTAATTGAGATGGAATTGTGTAAAATTAAATTTTCAATTTTTGCAGAACTTAATAATTCATGAGCAGTATCGCCGTAAGCTTTACCGAGCGGACCGATACCAAGTTTTGTTCCGCCAAAATATCTTACAACAACAACTATGATATTTGTCAAATCAAAATGCTTTATTGCATTGAATATCCGTATTCCTGCTGTTCCGTTAGGTTCGCCGTCATCACTATATTTTTCATCCAAAACTGTAGTTTTATAGGCGTAACAATGATGTGTGGCATCATAGTGCTCTTTTTTAAGCTGACCCAATTGTAGCATTGCATCGTCTGCAGAATTTATTTTATAAGCAAATCCAAGGAATTGCGAGCCTTTAATTTTTAACTTATTCTGATAATTCTTTTCAATAACATTGATTTGTTCTAACTTGTTCATTTACTAAATCGTATCTAATTTCAGAGTAAGTTCAGGGCTGTTATTTTCACCAAAAGCTAAATATGAATGAAGATTAAAATTTTTATTCATAAAAAAATTGATTTTCTTATAACCTTTAAGTAATATAAATGTTTGAACTTTTACAAATAAATTTAATGATAAATCAGGAAAAAATTATAATAAAAGGTGCAAGAGAGCACAATTTAAAGAATATCAATCTCGAAATTCCGAGAGATGCTTTAACTGTAATTACCGGACTTTCAGGTTCCGGAAAATCTTCTCTTGCATTCGATACTATTTATGCAGAAGGGCAAAGACGATATATTGAATCTCTTTCAGCCTATGCACGACAATTCCTCGGACAGTTGGAAAAACCGGATGTCGATTTGATTGAAGGTTTAAGTCCGGCAATTTCTATTGAACAAAAATCTACCGGTGGAAATCCCAGATCAACTGTAGGTACAATTACGGAAATTTATGATTATTTAAGATTGCTCTATGCAAGAGTTGGTACACCTCACTGTTATAACTGTGGCAAAGTTGTAAAAAAGCAATCTACCGACCAAATTATTGATAGAATTTTAACGGATTTTGATAATCAAAAAGTTTTTATTTTAGCTCCCGTTGTAAAAGGTAGAAAAGGGCATTATAGAGAATTGTTTGAAGATATTATGAAGGATGGTTTTTTGCGTGCTAGAGTTGATGGTGAAATTATTGAGCTAAAAGATAACTTTAAAGTTGATAGATATAAAATTCATAATATTGAAGTTTTAATAGATAAAGTTCAAATCAAATCAAAATCAAGATTTAGATTAAGTAAATCCGTTGAAATTGCACTAAATTTTGGCAACGGAAATTTGATACTTAATGACGGAAAAAATGATCTTACATTCAGCAGAGATTTTGCATGTTTAGAGTGTGGAATTAGTTACCATGAGTTGGCACCTAATTCGTTTTCGTTTAATTCTCCATATGGCTCGTGTCCCGATTGTGATGGATTAGGAGAAAAAAAAGCTATAGATGTAAATTTACTAATCCCGGATTGGGAGAAAACAATAAAAGAGGAAGGACTAGCAGCAGTTGGCAAACCACGAAATATTTGGTTCTTCAATCAATTAGAAGCTGTTGCAAACTTTTATGAGTTTGACTTTAAGACGAAACTATCGGAATTTACTGACAAACAAAAAAATATTCTCCTGTATGGAAGTGATGAAAAAATTCCTTTCAAATACAGCTTCGGGAAAGGTAAAGATGTGCAATATATGCACAAATTTAACGGACTTGTAAAATATGTTCAAAATTATTTTGAAAATACGTCATCTTCAAAAATAAGAGATTGGGCTGAATCGTTTATGACAACTCAAGTTTGTCCTACTTGTAATGGAGGCAGACTAAAAAAAGAATCACTTGCTGTTTTAATAGATAATAAAAATATAAGTCAAGTAACTGAACTATCGATTGTAAATGCATTAAACTTTTTTTCCAATTTATCCTTTGAAGGGAATGCACAAATTGTTTCGCAACAAATTCTGAAAGAAATAATTTCAAGAACAAACTTTCTCTTGAATGTTGGTTTAGATTACTTAACTTTAAGTCGTTCTGCTAGAACTCTCTCAGGTGGTGAAGCCCAAAGAATAAGATTAGCAACGCAAATTGGCACACAGCTTTCGGGGGTATTATATGTATTGGATGAACCAAGTATCGGTTTGCATCAAGACGATAATATGAAACTTATAAATTCCCTTAAAGATTTAAAGGAACTTGGGAATACCATTGTAGTTGTAGAACATGATAAAGAAACAATTTTACACTCTGATTATGTTGTTGATCTTGGTCCTAAAGCCGGAGAGCATGGTGGAAATATTTGTTTTTATGGAGATTACAAATCGATCTCCAAAATAAAAAACAGTAACTCGCTTACCATTGCTTATCTTCAAGAAAAAAGAAAAATTGAAATACCTAAAAAAAGAAGAAACGGTTTCGATCATTTTATCGAAATAATTAACGCTTCGGGCAATAACTTAAAAAATGTGGATGTAAAAATTCCTTTAAGTAAATTTGTTGTAATAACAGGTGTAAGTGGCTCAGGTAAATCTACTTTAATTAATGAAACTCTTGTTAGAATTCTGATGAAGAAAATTTACGGCTCCAAAATAATGCCCTTACCGTATAAAGAAATTAAGGGATTGGAGCATATTGATAAAATAATTGAAATTGACCAAACGCCTATTGGTAGAACGCCAAGATCTAATCCTGCAACTTATACGGGACTTTTTACCTTTATAAGAGATTTATTTGCTCAATTGCCTGAATCAAAAATTAGAGGTTACGCACCCGGAAGATTTAGCTTTAATGTAAAAGGCGGAAGATGCGAAGAATGTCAAGGAGACGGTGTAAAAAAAATAGAGATGAACTTTTTACCCGATGTTTATGTTCTTTGCGAAGAGTGTAATGGAAAAAGATATAATAGAGAGACTTTGGAAGTTTTATTCAAAACTAAATCTATTAACGATGTGCTTGAGATGACAATAGAAACAGCACTTGAATTTTTTGATGAATTACCAAGAATAAAAAGAAAATTGCAGGCTCTTTATGATGTCGGGTTGGGTTATATAAAGTTAGGACAACAAGCAACCACCCTTTCCGGAGGTGAAGCACAAAGAGTTAAGCTTGCTACGGAATTAAGTAAAATCGGAACGGGCAATACTATTTATATTCTCGATGAACCGACTACTGGTCTTCATTTTGAAGATGTAAACTTTTTGCTTAAAGTTTTAAGCAAACTCGTAGATAAAGGCAATACAGTGATTGTGGTTGAGCATAACATGGATGTAATAAAGGTAGCCGATCATGTTATTGATTTAGGCCCCGGTGGTGGTGAGCACGGCGGAACTATTGTTGCACAAGGTACACCGGAACAAGTTGCTAAAAATAAAGAGAGCCTTACAGGTAAGTATTTAAAAGAAGAATTGAAAAGTGAAAATTAGAATTTAAGCAATCAGATAACTGATTAGAAATTTGAAGATAGAATGAAAAAAATAATTATTCCCAAAAATATTGTTACGGTAAACAATAAGAATGAAATTTTAAAAGAACATTATATTGAAATTGAAAATGGTATTATTACTGAAATCGATAATATTAAAAAATTAAAATTAAAAAAGACTGAGTTTGAAGTTTTTAAGTTTCCCAATTTGACTATGATTCCAGGATTTGTACAAACTCATGTTCATTTATGCCAAACACTTTTCCGCGGTTTGGCTGAAGATATGGAATTATTAGATTGGCTGCAAAAGAGAATATTCCCTTATGAAAATGCGCATACATCTGAATCTTTAAGAATTTCAACACAACTTGGAATACACGAGTTGCAAAAGAGCGGAACAACAACTTTACTTGATATGGGAACTATAAATTATCAAGAAGTAATTTTTGATGAACTTATTCAATCGCAGATGCGAGCTACCGCCGGTAAATGTATGATGGATATAAATGATTTGTATCCTGATTTCATTGAAAGTACTGAAGATAGTCTAACTCGCACATCTGAGCTAGCTCGTGAATTTCATGACACGAATAATCAAAAAATAAAATATGGTTTTGCTCCGAGATTTGTTCTCTCTTGTTCGGAAGAATTATTAACTACAACAAAAGAAATGATGCAAGATTTCGCAGGATCGATTTTTCATACTCATTCGAGTGAAAACAAGAACGAAATAGAAGCCGTTAAAAAAATGTACAACATGGAAAACATTGAATACTTTAGTTCCATTAATGTTCTTGATAATCATACAGTTCTTGCTCACGGAATTCATGTTAATGAAAAAGAAATAGGATTGCTTAAAAAAACTGATACGCGAATTTCCCATTGTCCTTCCTCAAATTTAAAGTTAGCTTCCGGTATTGCAGACATTCCAAGATATTTAGCAGAAGGAATTTCAGTTTCACTTGGAGCAGATGGTGCCCCTTGTAACAATAACTTAAGTCAGTTTAGAGAAATGAGACTTGCTTCACTTATCCAAAAACCAATTTATGGAGCAACGGAAATGGATGCTCGAACAGTATTTAGGCTTGCAACAATTGATGGTGCCAAAGCTTTACATCTTGAAAATAATATTGGAAGTATTGAAATAGGAAAGAAAGCTGATTTAGTTTTATTAAATTTGGAAAAATCAAATCTTACACTTACTGATAAAAATATTTATTCGTCAATAATTTATTCGGCATCTGCTGAGAATGTTGAAGAAGTAATGATAGACGGAAATTGGGTTGTGCAAAAAAATAATTCAGTTTTTTATGATGAAAAAGAATTATATGCAAAAGGAAAAGAAGAATTAAACAAATTATTAAAAAGGACAAAGATAAATTAAATGGAACTAATTTTTGCATCACAAAATGAAGGAAAAATAAAAGAAGTTCAAAAAATATTTGAAGATAAAAATATTAAAATTTTATCTTTAAAAGATATTGGATTTGTTAAAGAAATAGTTGAAGATTCGGATACATTTGAAGGAAATGCTTTTATAAAAGCTAAAACTATTTACGAAAAATATAAATTACCTGTTATTGCAGATGATTCAGGCTTGGAAGTATTGCAGTTAAACAACAGACCCGGAGTTTTTTCCGCTCGTTATGCAGGAGAAGATGCAACCTACAAAGAAAACAATATAAAGCTGCTTGGTGAATTAGATAAATATCCGCAACCGCACAAAGCACAGTTTGTTTGTTGTGCAGTTTATCTTGATTCGGAAAAGAAAATTTCTCAATTTGGAAAACTCGAAGGTGAAATTATAAAAGAGTTTAAAGGTGAAAACGGTTTTGGTTACGATCCTATTTTCAAACCAGATGGCTATGAAATTACGCTTGCCGAAATGAGTCTCAAAGAAAAAAATAGAATAAGCCACAGGGCAAATGCTTTTAATTTATTGAAAAATAAAATCTTCGCATAACTCTGTATTCTTTGTGGTGCAAGAAATTAAGAAATAATCTTAATACAATTAAATATCAATATTTATTATGTTCCCTGGGGAAGGTTTCAAACCTTCCCGTGAAGTTTTTTATAATATAACTATAAGCTCTTTCTTACGAATCTTTTTTTAATATAAATTTCTTGTAACTGCAAAAATGAAATTTAGAATAACCAAAATGGTAACAACCTTATTAAGTTTAGTTATAGCTGAAAATTGTTTATCAATTTGAGAGTCATTGGTATCTAAAATTGCAGTTCTTAGTTTTCGAGATGTTGGAATCATTTTCGCAAATGTAATTACCAAAATTACAATAAAAATAATCTGTTTGGTTGCTAGCCAATGTGCATGCGACATATCAAAAAATCCCCAAACGGGATTTAACACGACCAAAATTATTCCAGTTACAGCAATACCTACAGAACCTACAATCCCAAACAGATTTGTGAACTTTAAATAAAGCGAAATAAATTCTTCTTTTGTATTGCCGATTACCGATTTATTTATTTGCCTTTTTAGAATAATATCTGCCGCAAAAAATATTAGCCACATTCCCGCAAATATTATATGAAATGTTACAAGTATTGAATAATGATTCATTAAGACTCCTTTCTTTTATAAAATTAAAGTTTCTTTTGCTTTGTTAAATTCTTCTATGAATCTTTTCATAAGTTCTTCAACTGTGGGAATGTCGTTAATCAGTCCGCTGCTTTGACTTGCTTCCAGCATGCCTTCATTTAAATCACCTTCAAAGATACCTTTCATTTCTCTTTTTTTGCTTAAGAGCTCTCTTTGTTCTTCAACATCAACACATTCATTTTCCATTAAGGATATTTCTTCGCTGAACTTATTTTTTATAACTCTTGCCATTCCAAGTTTTTTTAGAACCAAATGCGTGTCCTTATCCTTAGCATTTACTATTGCTTGTTTATAATTTTCATGAGCTGATGATTCTTGTGTTGCGGCAAAACGTGTTCCTATTTGAACGCCCTCAGCACCAAGAGATAGAGCTGCTGCAATTCCTCTTCCATCACTAATTCCTCCGGCAGCAATTACAGGAATTTCAAGATTATCAATTAACTGCGGAATGAGAGAAAAAGTTGTAATTTCATCAAGTCCATTATGGCCGCCGGCTTCTACACCTTCACCAACAATTGCATCGCAGCCGACACTTTGAGCTTTAAGAGCAAATTTTAATGAAGGTACTACGTGCACTACCTTAATTTGATTTTGTTTGAATACCTCAATAAATTTTCCGGGATGTCCAGCAGAAGAAAAAATAATTTTAACTTTTTCTTTAATAATTACATCAACAAGTTCTTGAACATCACCTCGCAGCAAAGGTAAATTTACTCCGAATGGATTACTTGTTGCTTTATTGCATTTTTGTATATGTTCAGCAAGAAGTTCAGGTTTCATAGAACCTGCACCTATTAAACCGAGGCCGCCGTTATTAGAAACACTTGAAGCAAGTCTCCATCCGGAAGCCCAAACCATTCCACCTTGGATTATGGGATATTTTATACTTAATAACTCTTTAATTCTACTTTTTTGCATTTTACTTCCTCTTTTACGACGATTGTTTTGACTATTATTTCCTTTTTATCTAATTTTTAAACATAAATTATAATAATATTTACCGAAATTTCTGAAACTTACAGATAAAATCATCTATGTAAAACTAAGCTCAATTGATTTTAATAATTACAACATTACTTTTCTCTTTCAGAAAATTTGGAGCAATCAAAAATAACAAAAGAGGTAATAAATGTCCTATTTTTTTACGTCAGAATCTGTCTCGGAAGGTCATCCCGACAAAGTTGCAGATGCAATTTCAGACGGTATTTTAGATGAAATAATTAAACAAGACCAAACTGCAAGAGTTGCTTGTGAAACCTTCGTAACAACAGGACTTGTTCTTGTTGGAGGAGAAATAACAACTTCAGCTTATGTTGATATTCAAGAAATTGTTAGAAAAACTGTAAAAAATATCGGTTACACTGAAGCGGAATATAAGTTTGATTCGGAATCGTGTTCTGTGCTTAACGCTATTCATTCACAATCACCCGATATTGCAATGGGTGTTGATACCGGTGGTGCAGGCGACCAAGGAATTATGTTTGGTTACGCGTGCAATCAAACACCTGAGCTTATGCCAATGCCTATTGTTTACGCACATAAATTGGTTAAAAAACTTACTGATGTTCGTAAAAGAAATAAGAAACTCATGCCTTATCTAAGACCTGATTCTAAATCCCAAGTAACAGTTGAATATGATGAAAATAACAAGCCAATCCGTATTGATACAGTTGTAATTTCAACACAACACGATCCTAAAGTAAGTCAAAAAAGAATTAAAGATGATGTAATAAAATACATTATTAAAAAAGTTATTCCGGCAAGATTATTAGATGAAAATACTAAGTACCATGTGAATCCGACCGGACGTTTTGAAATTGGGGGACCACATGGAGACAGTGGACTTACCGGAAGAAAAATTATTGTAGATACTTATGGCGGTTGGGCACCTCATGGCGGCGGAGCTTTTTCAGGAAAAGATCCTTCTAAGGTTGATAGAAGTGCAACTTATGCAGCACGCCACATTGCAAAAAATATTGTTGCAGCTAAGCTTGCAAAAGAATGCTTGGTACAGCTTGCTTATGCAATCGGTGTTGCGGAACCTGTTTCTGTTTATGTTGATACTAAAGGAACTGGAGTTATTTCCGATAATGAAATTTCTGAAATGATTAAAAAAGAAGTTGATTTAACACCCAATGCAATAATTAAAAAATTAGAACTAAAAAATCCAATTTATCACAAAACAGCTTCTTACGGACATTTCGGAAGAAAAGAATTTTCATGGGAAAAATTGGATTTAGTAGAAAGATTTAAAAAGTATAAAAAAGGTTAAAAATGAACGAAGTTAAAAGTGAAGTAAGCTATCTTCCTTACAAGGTTAAAGATATTTCTCTTGCTGAATGGGGAAGAAAAGAAATAAAATTAGCAGAAGCAGAAATGCCCGGATTGATGGCTTTACGTAAAAAATACAAAGAATTAAAGCCGCTTAAAGGTGCAAGAATTGCAGGTTGTCTGCACATGACAATCCAAACTGCAGTATTAATTGAAACGCTAAAAGAACTTGGTGCTGAAGTAACTTGGTCATCATGTAATATTTTTTCTACTCAAGATCATGCCGCTGCTGCAATTGCTGCTGCCGGAATTCCCGTTTATGCTTGGAAAGGAATGAATGCTGAAGAATTTGATTGGTGTATTGAGCAAACTCTATTTTTCGGTGAAGAAAGGAAACCGTTGAATATGATTCTTGATGATGGTGGCGATTTAACAAATATGGTTCTTGATAATTATCCTGAGCTTGTAAAAGATGTAAAAGGACTTTCCGAAGAAACTACGACAGGTGTTCACAGATTGTACGAAAGAATGGAAAAGGGAACACTGCCAATACCTGCAATTAACGTTAACGATTCAGTTACAAAATCAAAATTTGATAATAAGTACGGATGTCGTGAATCTCTCGTTGATGCACTTCGCAGAGCTACAGACTTGATGATGGCAGGTAAAGTTGCTATTGTGGCAGGTTATGGAGACGTTGGTAAAGGTTCTGCACAATCCTTGAGGAGTGCAGGTGTACGGGTTTTGGTTTCTGAAGTTGATCCAATTTGTGCCTTGCAAGCTGCCATGGAAGGCTTTGAAGTTAAAAAATTCTTAAAAGCTGTTCCCGAAGCTGATATAGTTGTAACTGCAACCGGAAATAAAGATATTGTTACAAAAGAAGCATTCAAGTCAATGAAAGATAAAACAGTTGTCTGTAATATTGGCCATTTTGATAATGAAATTGATATGGCTTGGTTGAATGAAAATTATGGCAGCACTAAAGATACAATTAAACCTCAAGTGGATTTATATAATGTTGATGGAAAGGAAATTATTGTTCTTGCAGAAGGCAGATTAGTAAATCTTGGTTGTGCGACCGGTCATCCGTCTTTTGTAATGAGCAATTCTTTTACCAACCAAACTCTTGCTCAAATTGAACTTTGGAATAATCCGGATAAATACGAAAACAAAGTCTATATGCTTCCCAAACATCTTGATGAAGAAGTTGCAAGATTACATCTCGAGAAAGTTGGAGCAGAGTTGGATACCTTATCAGAAGAGCAAGCCAAATATATTGGTGTCAGCGTTAAAGGTCCATTTAAGCCTGAATATTATAGATATTAAAAGTATAAAGTTAATAGATAAAAATTAAAAGTCTGTTATAACTAAAACCTTGGAAATTGAAAATATTTTCAAGGTTTTTTTATTTATTAACATTGCATCATGTTTTTCTTATGTATAAATAAAGAGTATGGTACTTCATTTTCTCATTTTTCAATACCATTTTAAGAAATCTTATAGAATTCTATTTCTTATCTTCTTTTAACTTATTTAATTTATCTGCAACTTTCTCTGGTTTGTGAACAAATATTGGAAAACATTCCGTGCAAATCCAGCTTGCTTTGGAAGAAAATTTAATTGAAAGTAACGGAACAAGATTATCATCTTTTTCGCAGTTTAGACATTTATTTATTTCTGACATTTGTTTTCTCCTTCTGTAAAGTTAAAATTATATGTTTTGATTTTGCTCAATGTGGATGTTATGAAATTATATTTAAAGTTTTTTTTGTAAAACTCAGCAGCTCATTTTCCTTAAACTGATTTGCCATTAATTGCATCCCTATTGGCAAACCCATGCTGTTTTTTCCAATCGGGATATTTATTCCGGGAATTCCGGCAAGATTAGCTGACGTTGTATAAACATCACCGAGGTACATTTGTAACGGGTCTTCTATTTTCTCTTTGATTTTGAATGCTGTAGTTGGAGTTGTAGGCGATAAAATTATATCAACATTTTTAAATACATTATCGAAATCATTTTTAATTATTCTTCTGACTTGTTGGGCTTTTTTATAATAAGCATCGTAATAACCTGCGGATAATACATAAGTGCCAAGCATAATTCTGCGTTTAACTTCTTTCCCAAATCCTTCGGAACGGGATTTAGTGTACATTCCTTTTAAATTTGTTTTGTCATGAGTTCTGTGCCCGTAACGTGCCCCATCGTATCTTGCAAGGTTTGATGAAGCTTCTGCAGTAGTTAAAATATAGTATGTTGCAATTGCATATTCCATATTCGGCAGTGAAATATCAACTACTTCAATTCCGTTTTCTTTTAGTTTTGCAATTTTATTTTTTATAGCTGATTTAATTTCCTCATTTAATCCTTCTCCAAAATATTCTTTCGGGATTCCAACTTTAAAATTTTTAGAATTTTCCGAGAAGTCAATATAATTAGGAACATCTACTTTTTCAGAAGTTGAGTCTTTTTCATCGTAACCCGAAATTATTTGGTGAACCAATGCGATATCATAAATGTTGTTTGCAAAAGCTCCTATTGAATCGAAAGAAGAAGCAAAAGCTGTTAATCCGTATCGAGAAACTCTGCCATAACTTGGTTTAAGTCCGTACACTCCGCAGAAAGCAGCAGGTTGTCGGATTGACCCTCCTGTATCGGTTCCAAGAGCAACATCGCAAAGTTTTCCTGAAACAGCAGCTGCAGAACCACCGCTTGAACCACCCGGAACATATTCTTGATTTATAGGATTTTTTACAACTCCAAAGTGTGAGTTTTCATTTGAACTGCCCATTGCAAACTCATCGCAGTTTGTTTTACCTATTATTATTGCATCTTCATCAATGAGTTTTTGTACACTTGTTGCAGTATAAAGTGATGTAAAATTTCCTAAAATTTTTGATGAGCAAGTAAGCGGTTTATCCTTTATGGAAAGAACATCTTTAATTGCTACTACCATTCCTGCAAGTCTGCCGCCTGTTCCGTTTTTTATTTTTTGTTCAACTTTTTTGGCTGTATCAAGTGAGTCTTCAAAAACAAAATTGAAAGCATTTAAATCTTTTGCTTTTTCAATTTCATCTAAGAAAAATTTTACATTATCGGTCAGCGATAGTGAACCGTTTTGAATCTGTACAATTTTTTCGGAATAGTTTTTATAGGAAATCAATATTCGAGGACCTTATTTTTTATCTCCAGTTTGATTTTCGTCTTTTTTTATTTCAGAAATATCTTCTTCAACATCTTTTATTGCTTTCTTAAATTCTTTCATTCCTTTTCCTACGCCTTGTGCAAGTTCGGGAATTTTTTTTGCTCCAAAAAGTAAAACTATTGCTACAATAATTAAAACTATTTCAGGAGCACCCAAGCTTCCAAACATATTTACCTCTGTTTAATTGAACAAATAATTATTTTTTAATTTTTTTATAATAATGCCTAAATATACCGAATAAAACAATTGCAAGAAATATATAAAATAATGCTGTTCCATCCGTTAAAAAAACTAGAGCTAAACCTAAAATGGTCAAAATTAAATAGACCGGTTTGCCTTTAAGAGTAGTTCTGTTTAGCTTAGGAAAAGCCGAATATTTTATGCTGCTTAACATTGCTGCCGATACAATAAGAACTAACGGAACCGATACAAAATATAACGGTTTAATAAATGCTCCGTTATTATAGACATAGTAAACAAACATCGAAATAGTAATTGCTGCAAGTGGAATCGGCAGCCCTTTAAAGTCACCTTTCGTTTCAATATCAATAAGCTGCGAATTAAATCTTGCTAATCTGAAAGCTCCAAAAATTAAAGGCAAAGAACTGAGAATTAAGCCTAAAGCATTGAACTTATAAAAGTGAAAACTATAAATTAAGAACGAAGGAGCTGCCCCAAAACTAACTACATCTGCAAGTGAATCAAGCTCAACTCCAAATTGACTGGATGTTTTTAACATTCGAGCAACAATTCCGTCTATTAAATCAAAGATGGAAGCGGCAAAAATCATTACTGCAGCAAATTGAAAATTTCCTTTGCTTGTAAAAATAATTGACAGAAATCCACTAAAAAGACTTAATGCAGTTATTGTATTTGGAATATAAGATTTTTTCATAAATTATTTAATGTTGAATAAAATTGTTTCACCTGCTTTTGTAACATCGCCTTCTTTAACATTTAGTTCCCAATTTTTAGGAACAATTATATCAACTCTGCTTCCGAATTTAATCATTCCGAAACGTTTTCCTATTTCTACGCTATCACCAATATTCAATTCATAAACTATTCTTCTCGCAACCATTCCTGCAACTTGTGTAAAGAGCACTTTTCCGTAATTTGTTGAAATTCCAATTTCAGATCTTTCATTTTCTTCATCGGCTTTATCATTAAATGCTGTTAAAAATTTGCCTTCTATATATTTTAGATAATCAACTTTCCCGCTTATAGGAATTCTGTTTACATGAACGTTTAAAGGCGACATAAATATTGAAACTTGTTTTGCTTCGGAATTTAGAAATCTGCTATCAAAAACATTTTTAATTATAAGCACTTTCCCATCAGCCGGGGAAACAACGATTCTTTCTTTGTTGGGTGTATTTCTTTCAGGATCTCTAAAAAAATTTAGAGTAAAAAGAAGTAATAAAATGGATAGAACTATAAAAGTAAATTTTCCATAGGTGTTCGATATAAAAAAAGATATAATAATTAATAAAACGGAAAATAATACTGAAATTAAAATTGTACTGTAACCGTATTTGGTTAGCATAAAATTTCCTATGTTGAAAAAATGTAAATACAAAAGTAACATATAATTATAATAAATTCATTAAATTTAAATTTTAGAAAATAATTATTATTTACTCAAAGGAGGATATATGAAAGGCAATATGGCAGGAATGATGAAACAAATTCAGAAAATGCAAGCCGAAATGCAAAAAACTCAAGAAGAATTAGCTAATAAAACCGTTATGGCTGAAAGCGGTGGCGGAATGGTAAAAGCAACCTGCAATGGAAAAAAAGAAATTATTTCGTTAGAAATTGATGATGAAATTGTAAAATCAGACGATAAAGAAATGCTTGAAGATTTAGTTGTTGCTGCTGTAAATAAAGCTTTGGAAGAAGCTGGTAAAATGGCTGAAGAAGAACTTGGTAATGTAACTAAAGGAATGATTCCGCCAGGATTGAATATACCGGGATTTTAATTGGAAATTGCCGAACCTTTAAGAATTGTTATCGAAGAACTAAGTAAACTTCCTTCGATAGGAAAAAAAAGTGCTCAGCGTTTAGCTCTGCATCTTGTAAAAAAAGAGCCAGAAGAACTTGAGCAGTTAATAAAATCATTAATTGAGTTAAAAGATAACATTAAATTTTGTTCAATTTGTTTCAATATTTCTTCGAGCGATATTTGCAGTGTTTGCAATAATCCTAAACGTGATTCCTCTATAATCTGTATTGTAGAAGAAGCAAGCGATGTAATCGCTATAGAAAATACAAACGAATTTACCGGCAAATACCATGTAATTGGCGGAGTATTATCTCCGCTTTCAGGCATTGGTGTAGAGGATTTGAAAATTAAAGAACTTTTGGAAAGACTTAAAACCGAAGAAGCAAAAGAAATAATTCTTGCTCTAAATCCCGATACAGAAGGTGAAACTACAAGTCTTTATCTTGCAAAATTATTAAAACCCTTAAACATAAAAATAACAAGATTAGCACGAGGTCTGCCTATTGGAGGTGATTTGGAATTTACAGATGAAGCAACAATTGGAAGAGCGGTCTTAAATAGAATTGATATGTAAATGAATAAAGAGTGGTTCAAAGATTGGTTTGCATCCGAACATTATCTTGATGTTTATAAGCACAGAAATAATGCTGATACAGAAAGAATAATTAATCTGATTTTAAGTAATACAAAAATTTCCAAAGGTGCTAAGATTTTAGATGCAGCCTGCGGTGCAGGAAGGCATTCAATAAAGTTTGCTAAAGAGGGATTTGATGTAACAGGATTTGATTTGAGCCAAACTCTATTAAATATTGCCGAGAGAAATGCAAAATTAAATAGTACAAATATTAAATTTTTAAATTCTGATTTAAGAAGTTTTAATACTGAAAGTAAGTTTGATTTAATTGTAAATCTTTTTACGAGTTTTGGTTATTTTGAAACAGATGAAGAAAACTTTGCTTTTATCAAAACTGCATATAAGCTTCTTCAAGATAGCGGTTATTATATTCTGGATTATCTAAACAAAAATTATGTTGAACATAATTTAATAAAGTTCACAGAGAAAAAAGTCAACGGGAATAAAATAGAAGAGCACCGAAGTATAAACAACGGAAGAGTTGAAAAAAAAATCATAATAAAAAAAAATAATGTAATCAAAGAATTTCAAGAATCTGTTAAATTATATTCCTATAAGGAACTTATCTCTGAAATTTCAAAAATAGGCTTTAAATTGGGAATGGTCTTTGGTGATTATTTTGGTGATTATTTTGAAGAAAAAAAATCGGAAAGATGTATTATTATTTTTCAAAAATAATTTGGGTTCCGCTTCTACTAATAATAACTATGAGTTGTAATTTATTAACTACACGGGAAGCTGAAGAACCAATAAATGTAAGATCGAGTTACAGACCCGCAACTACGCCCGAACAGCTTTTTCTAAATTTGACTAATTCCTTTTCAGAAAAAAATGAAAAAGATTACATCAGTTGTTTTGTTGATAGTTCGTTCTTAAATGAAAAGTATAAATTTACACCTTCATCAGAGGCATTATTCAATTATAATTTTTTAAGTGATTGGGATTTAACAAGCGAACAGATTTATTTTAAAAATTTGATTAATACATTTAAGGAAGGTGATAATATTGTAATTACTCTTAATTTAATTTCGAGTAGTATTGAAGGAAATATTGGTAATCGAAATTATGATTATACAATTAAATTACCTGAGATTAATGAAAATAATGCTGTTACTTATAAAGGTAATTCCTCGTTTACAATAAATCTTGATAATAATAATCAGTGGGTAATTACAAGTTGGATTGATATACAAACCGGTAAAACAAATCCGGCATGGAGTGACCTTAAAGGAAGATTTTTTTAATTGATAAAAAGACATTTAAATAATACTTTGTTGGAGCAAATTATAATAGTTTTTTTTATTACTTTTGTTTCCGGTTGTACAAATCCGTTTGCTCCTAAATTAGATGAAAGTTTAAGTAGCAAGAAATCTTTGATAAGTGATCAAACTACAATAGAAGGAGTCTTTCAAAATATGCAATATGCTTATACTTTTAAAGATACTACACTTTACGGGCAGCTTTTGGATAATGATTTCACTTTTACGTTTAGAGATTATGAAAAAGAAATAGATATTGCCTGGGGAAGAGATGAGGAAATGTTTGCAACATACGGACTATTTAATAATTCCGAAAGATTAGATTTAGTTTGGAATAATATTGTAACTATTACAAATGACTCAACAAATGTAGTCAGAAGTTTTAATTTAACGGTTACTTTTAATACAACTGATGTAGATTATATTGACGGAAAAGTTAATTTACAATTAAGGAAAAATAAATTAACAAAAAAATGGAAAATTGTTTCCTGGATAGATGAATCAAATTTTTAAATAAGAAGAAAAAAAATGTTTTTATACTACATAAAAGAAACTTTCAATTCATTATTGAATTCTAAATTAGGCTCACTACTAATTATTACAACTACAACAATAGCTTTAATTTTTGTCTCGTTTTCAATCGGGTTAATTTCTTTTTCGGCAAAAATTAATAACAAGCTGAAGGAAAATATAAAAATAAATCTTTTCGTAAACGATTCAATTACTGGAGATAAGTATAGTCTTATTGAAGAAGAATTAAAAAACAACATTTATATCGAATCCTTTAAATTTGTAGATAAAGAAAAAGCATTAAAAATAATGCAGGAAAAAACCGGCAAAGATTTTGCTTCGGTTCTGGAAGCAAATCCATTGCCTGCTTCATATTCCGTAAGATTAGTTCCTGATAGTGTTTCTGCCCAATCAATTGAGCCGATTATAAAAACCTTGGAAAAAGTAATAGGAATAGACGAGGTAGTTTATGACTATAATCTTACGCTTAAACTTTTGAATTATACAAATTCATCTAAAAAAATTATTTACTGGTTATCAATCTTTTTGGTTTTTCTATCAATTTATTTGGTCTATTCTAATAACAAACTGCTTTTATCATCTCGAATAACTCAATACAATACAATGAAACTCGTAGGTGCAAAATTGCAGGCAATTAAAATACCGATATTCTTAAATGGAATTATTATAGGAATCGTTGCTGCTACAATTTGTCTTGCACTTTATCTTGTTTTCTTAAATTTTGTTACAAAGTTTTATAATATTACCTATTTTGAATTTAACGAAACTTACTTTTACATCATGCTCTATGCTCTTGGAATTCTCTTAGGATTTTTGGGTAGTTATTTTGCAACATTAAATGTGTCGTTAAAAATCAATAAAGTTAAGTAGAATTGTAGCGTTTCGGTTCTTTGTAATTTACATTTTATATTCTATTCCCGATTAAAAATATGTCGTGTGATAAACAACGAAGTAAGTGCAAAAGCCCAAAGAATAATTAAAAGGAATATTGAGTTTAGCTTAATAACATAAATCCGGATTATTTAGATTTGGTGCAAAAAATTATGATGCTTTTATTTGAAGAGAGATGAGACGTTGTAGTTTTTTTGATAGGCAGAGTAAACTTTGTGAAACTTAAAAAATAGTAAAGAAATATGTTTAAGTTACAAATAGAGCGGAGAGAGTGGGATTCGAACCCACGGTACGGTTGCCCGTACACACGCTTTCCAGGCGTGCCAGTTCAGCCACTCCTGCACCTCTCCTAAAAAATAGAACTACAAATATATAGATAATGAACGGAAATAAAAATATTTTATTTAAATCTTTTCATTCTAAATTTTGCACAAATAATAACTTCATTCATCTGAGTTAGATAAAAAGCGGACAAGCTTTACAGTTTTAAGTTTTTTTTAGTTAATATTGTAATAACAAAATATTTAATATTCTACTTCTATGATATGAAAAAAACATTTTTGATTATTGTTCTGCTAAACTCACTTTTACTGTCTCAAGCATTTGAGATAAACAAAATTGAGCCTCCCAATTGGTGGGCTAATCATACTTACAACAACATTCAATTATTGATTTACGGGAAAAATTTAGATTCGGTTAAAGTTAAATCTTCCGATAGTAATTTTATTATACAAAAAGTTATATATCCTGAGAATAATAATTATTTGTTTGTTAATGTAAAACTTAAAACAGGCATTGGAGAAACTAATCCTAAAATTCTTTTTTCAAAAGACGGTTTTACAAAAAAATTAAATTATCAAATATTAAAGCGAAAAAATAACTCTGATAATCATAAAGGATTTTCTAACGAAGATGTTGTTTACTTAATTTTCCCCGATAGATTTTGTGATGGAGATACTACAAATAATTTCTTTGAAAATGAAAAAGAGGAATTTGAATTTAAAGGTGAGAACGGAAGATTTGGCGGTGATATTCAAGGGATAATCAATAAATTGGATTATCTTAAAAAACTAGGAGTTACGGCAATTTGGATTACTCCGCTTCTTGAAAATGATATGTACATGAGCTATCACGGTTATGCTGCAACAGATTTCTACAAAGTTGATGCGAGGCAAGGAACTAACGAACTTTACAAAAGATTAGTAGAGGAAGCTCATAAAAAAGGAATAAAAGTAATATACGATCATGTAGCAAACCACATTGGAATAAATCATGAATGGATAGGGAATTTACCAACGAAAACTTGGCTAAACGGTACTACAAAGGATCATTTGCCGGCAAGTCATTATAAAGTAGTTTATGTTGATATTTATTCCGATTCAAGTAAAATGAAAACTGCAAACGAAGGTTGGTTTGTTGATTACATGCCCGATCTTAACCAAAGAGATACTTTACTTGCAAACTATTTAATTCAAAATACAATTTGGTGGATTGAGTTTAGCGGAATAGATGGAATAAGAGAAGATACATATCCTTATGTTAATCCGGATTTTATGTCTAAATGGGCAAAAACAATTTTAACACATTATCCAAAATTTAATATTGTAGGTGAAGTTTGGAAGGGAGAAGCCGCTTACCTGGCAGCTTATCAAAAAGATTCTAAAGTTAGAAGTAACTTCAATACAAATTTACCTGCGGTTACTGATTTTGCTATGCGAGATGCAATTGCTTCTTATCTTGCCGGCGAAAATAATTTAAACAGAATTTATGAAACTCTAGGAAAGGATTTTCTTTATTCCAACCCAAATAATTTGCTACTGTTTTTTGATAATCATGATACTGATAGAGCTATGTATATCGCTAAAAATGATTTATTTAAATTTAAAGTAGCTTTAGCATTGGTTTTAACAACCAGAGGAATTCCGCAATTATTTTACGGAACGGAAATAGGATTAAACGGAGGTGGTCACCATAATAGAATAAGAGAAGCATTCCCCGGTGGGTTTTCCGGAGATAGTTTGAATGCCTTTGCAGAGAAAGATAGAACAACACAACAAAACGAAATTTATAACTTTACAAAACAGTTGTTAGCTTTAAGAAATAAATACCGAGTTATGAGAACAGGCAAGTTTGTTCAATATGTTCCCGAAAATGATTTCTATGTTTATAAAAAGAAACTCGGAGATGAAAAAATAATAGTTGCCATAAACGATAGTGAAGAAAAAAGAAATTTAAATTTTAAGGATTACTTTAAAGAAGGTACTTATTCCGAAGTAACAGATTTGTTAAACAATAAGAAATGTTCTTTTGAAAAAAATAAAGTTTTAGAGCAAGCCTCTAAAACAATTTCAATATATTTAATCAGGTAGAGGAATATGTTAAAATTTCAAAAAAAATTAACCAACACTTTTTATGCTATCTTGGCTTTACCCGCAACTGCAATGGGTTTTGCTTTATCGGTTCAAATTTCGGCTTTAAGTTGGATTCTAACAACCAAATATGGATTAGAGATTCATGATGTGGGACTTGTTTGGGCTGCAGGTCCTTTTGCCGGAATTATTGGCCAAATTCTTTTTGGAATAATCAGCGATAAAGTTTGGTTTTGGAACGGAAGGCGCAGACCCTTTATTTTTATTGGCGGATTTCTTGCAGCTATCATGATGCTTGCTTTACCAAACTTGGAAATTATTTCCAACGCGCTCGGTCTAGAAGGAATCCTTGGTATAGCAATTGCTGTAGCTCTAAGTTTAGATCTTGCGATAAATGTCGGCTTTAATCCAACTCGTTCAATCATTGCTGATGTAACTCCCGAAGGAAATGAACGCACAAAAGGTTATTCGTGGATGCAGACAATTTCCGGAACCTTTGGAGTGCTTGCTTATGTTATAGGTGCCGTTTGGAATAATTATGTTTTAATCTATGTAGGTGTTATACTTGTTTTTTTACTTTCTGTTTTTCCACCATTATTTGTTGAGGAACCTAAAGATTTTTCCTCAGATGAAAACGACAAGCCTGAAAAAGGAAATTCATCATTCCTGGAAATTTTAACTTACATTCAACCTTTATGGGGATTTTTGCTATATGCTGTTTACGCAATCGTTGCAAGATTATTAGAATATCATCCTGATAATTATTATGTAGAATTACTTTGTTTGATTGTTACAATCAGTTTTATTCTTAAAGCCGTTTTACGGCCTACCGAAAAACTAAGCAAAGCTGAAGATGGGATTGTAAGTTTCAAAAAAGTTTTAGCTGCACATTCATTCACTTGGATTGGTATTCAAACAATGTTTGTTTATATGTTTGCTTACGTGCAGTATGAAGTTTACGGACTTGGTGCGGATTCATCAATCAGCGAGAGTACGCAAATTGAAATGGGCAGAATAGTTTCAATAAGTTTCTTACTCCTAAATGCAGTTGGAGCAATTTTACCTGTTACAGTTCTTGAACCTCTATCAAGAAAAATAGGAAAAGTTAGAACGCATGCAATTTCAATCTTGATTATGGCAATCGGTTACTTAGGAATGGTTCTATTTGGATTTTCTTCAATTGTAATTTACGTTTTGATGATAATACTCGGTGTTGGTTGGGCAGCAACAATTAGCTTGCCTTTTGCAATAATGTCCCAAAAAGTTGATAAAGCAAAAATGGGTCTGTTTATGGGCTTGTTTAATCTATCTGTTGTACTGCCTCAATTAGTTGCAAGCTTTGGTGTAGGACAAGCAGTCAGCTCAGCGGAAGATAAAAGCCTTATTTTTATTATAAGTGCAGTTACGCTTGGTGTTAGTGCAATTTTATGGTTTATGGTAAAAGAAGAAGAAAGATAAATCATAAATATTTAAATATTGAGTTATTGAAAATAGTTAGGCATCTTACTGTTGGTTAGATATTGAAGATTGAAAATGCTTATTTTTAATGTTTAAAAAATTTAAGGAGGAAGATTGGAATTTTTAGTAGTTGGGTCAGTAGGGTTAGATGACGTTGAAACACCTTTCGGTAAAGTGGAAAAAGCACTCGGTGGTGCAGCCACATATATTTCACTCTCTGCAAGTTATTTTGTTAACAATGCAAAAATGTGTGCTGTAGTTGGTGAAGACTTTTCTGATACTTACACAAATATGTTAAAGAAACATAATATTAATTTAGACGCTCTCAAAATAGTAAAAGGGGGTAAAACATTTCGTTGGGGAGGGAAGTACCGTTTTGATTTAAATACTCGTGATACACTCTTTACTGAATTAAATGTATTTGAAAAATTTAATCCACAAATTCCTCAAAGCTGTGAGAAAGACAGTTGTATTATCCTTGGAAATATTTTGCCTTCTTTACAGTTAAGCGTAATCAATCAGTTGAAAGGAAATAATTTTATTGTTACCGATACAATGAATCTTTGGATTGATACAACAAAAGAGGATTTGCTAAAAGTATTAAAAAAAACTGATGCGTTGATCATAAATGATTCCGAAGCGAGAATGCTTACTAACGAAGCTAATTTAATCAAAGCTGCAAAGATGATTAGAAAAATGGGACCCGAATATTTAATTATTAAAAAAGGGGAGCACGGAGCATTACTTTTTACGGAAAATGAAATTTTTTCCGCTCCTGCTTATCCACTCGAAAATTTATTTGATCCAACCGGAGCAGGTGATACTTTCCTTGGTGGTTTTGCAGGTTACTTACACAAATGCAAAGAGATAAATTTTGAAAATCTTAAGCGTGCGGTAATTTTCGGAAGCTCAATGGCTTCGTTCTGTGTAGAAAAATTTAGTACGGAAGGATTGGAAAATCTTAACGAAGAAAAAATTAAAGATAGATTTTTAGAATTCAAAAGCCTTTCGAGTTTTGATTATGAGTGATTTTAAATCAATTGAATTTAATGAGGGAAAATTAATTTTAATTGATCAGACAAAACTTCCTCTCGAAGAAAACTATATAGAAACGGACGATTTGGAAAGAATTGCTAAATCAATAGAACGATTGGAAGTGCGTGGTGCTCCTGCAATTGGTATAACCGCTGCTTATGGTTTGGCAATTACAGTAAGTAAAAATAATATCAAAACCGAAGAAGAATTTCAAAAAGTTTATAAAAGACTTGCTAAAACAAGACCGACTGCGGTAAATCTTTTTTGGGCGTTAAGCAGAATGAAAAATTGTTTCTTTGCAAATTTATCAGATAATAATTTAAATAAAATTCTAATCCAAGAAGCAATTAAAATTCATAACGAAGATATAGAAATGTGTGATAAAATTGCTCAAAATGGATTGCAAATTTTTAAGAAAAAATCGAAAGTGCTTACACATTGCAATACGGGAAAGCTTGCAACCGGCGGCGATGGAACAGCATTTAACGTTATTAGTTTTGCCCATAAAAATAATTTAGTTGAACATGTTTTTGCAGATGAAACACGACCCTTACTCCAAGGTTCTAGATTAACAGCTTTCGAATTGAGCAAAGCAAATATTCCTTTTTCCATAAATTCCGATTCAACCGCAGCTTATCTTATGCAGAAAGGCAAAGTTGATTTGGTTATAACCGGAGCAGATAGAATTGCCGCAAACGGCGATTCGGCAAATAAAATAGGGACGTACAATCTTGCAGTTTTGTGCAATTATCACAAAATCCCATTTTACATTGTTGCACCTACTTCAACAATCGATAGAAATTGTAAAACTGGTGATGATATTAAAATTGAGTTCAGAGATAAAAGTGAAATAAACTCAATAAAAAGAATCCAAATAACTAAGGAAGAATATGAGGTAACCGCTCCGGCTTTTGATGTAACTCCATATAGCTTAATTTCCGGAATTATTACTGAAGAGGCTCTACATTTTTCACCGTACAAGTTTTAGTCAAAATGTCAGTGATTATCAAGAATGAGGCGGTTGTATTAAAGAAAACTAAGTTTAGTGATTCAAGTCTTATAGTTCAGTTTTATACAAGAGAAAACGGGAAAATATCGGCAATAATCAAGGGAGCAAGAAGTTCTAAGTCTAAAATCGGGAGTAAGATTGATACTCTGAATCAAGTTGAGATTGTCTTTTACAAAAAAGAAGGGAAAGATCTTCAACTTGTAACACAAGTAAATTTAATTGAGCATTTCCCAAAATTAAAAGAAGATTTAGATAAGATAAAATATGCTTCGTCTATTGCTGAGTTACTGTTGCAATTGTTACCTGAACAAGAAGTAAATGATAAATTGTTTAGAGGAACGGTTAAATTATTTTCACTTCTAAATGCTTCCGAAAAAAATCCTCTTTTGCTTTTTACACAATATTTAATTTTTTTCACGAAAGAAATCGGTTACGAATTATCTTTTGAGCATTGTTCCAACTGCAGTAACTTAATATCTGATAATTCCGGTAACGGTTTTAATTATTCAGATGGAATAATTTGTAAAAATTGTGTCGAAAGTACTTTAACTACATTTCAACTGAGTGAGGAACTTTTTAATTTATTCAAATGTTTAAGCACCAAAAGAAAGTTAATGATTATTAACAGTCAACATTTGGAGAATATTATTTTTATTCTTGAAAAATTTTTAATTTATCACAACCCCGATTTTAAAGGTTTAAAATCACTAAAATATTTATAATAAAGGAAGGTACAATGAAAACAAGAAATATTTTTGGTACAATTTCACTTATCATTATTGGAATTGTCTTTGGAGCGATACTTGTATCGAGTGCTGATTTGATAAAAGAAAGTAAAGCAAAAGAAATACAAGTCGGCTCTGACAAATCTCCAGTTGAAAACATTTCTCTTACTGATTTTAATAACGCATTTACAGCTGTTGCCGAAAAAGTAACACCCTCAATTGTAAGCATTACGGTTACGAGTAAAATAAAACAAAACTTTAAAAGAGGTTTTGAATTTGACTTACCATTTTTCTTTCGAGAAAGAATGCCGGATAAAAGGCAAGGCGGAGGTAGTGGTGTAATTATCAACAAAGATGGATATATCTTAACAAACAATCATGTTGTGGAAAATGCTATAGAAGTAACCGTTACGCTATTCGATAAAAGGGAACTTGAAGCCGAAGTTGTAGGAACTGATCCTCGTACGGATCTTGCGGTAATAAAAGTAGAAGCCGAAAATTTACCTGCAGCATATCTCGGTGATTCTGATAATCTAAAAGTTGGAAGCTGGGTAATGGCAATCGGTAATCCGCTTGGTTATTTAACATCAACTGTTACTGCTGGAATTGTTAGTGCTATTGGAAGAAATATTAATATTATTCAAGAACAATATGGAATTGAAGATTTTATTCAAACTGATGCAGCAATAAATCCGGGTAACAGCGGTGGTGCTTTAGTTGATTTAAATGGTGCGGTAATAGGAATCAATTCAGCAATTGCCACAAACGGATTTTCTTCGAGTTATATCGGTTACGGATTTGCAATACCAATAAACCTAGCTAAAGCTGTTGCCGAAGATTTAATTGAAAATGGTAAAGTAAGCAGAGGATATATTGGAGTTAGTATTGGAGCTATCGATGCAGCAACTGCAAAAGCAATCGGATTGGATAAACCGAAAGGAATTATGATTCAGAATATTGTTCCCGATGGTGCAGCGTCTAAAAAAGATATTAAAGCCGGTGATGTTATTTTAGAAATTGACGGTAAAGAATTAATGAAGCCTAACGAATTGCAAAGTTATATAGCAAGAAAAAGAGCTGGTGACGAAGTTGAATTAATCATTTATCGAGACGGTAAACAAATTAAAAGAAGTGTTGAATTAAAAGGTATCGAAACAGATTCAGAAGAAGTTGTAAAAGAAAATAAAACTAAAGCTAAAGAGAAAAAAGATAAAGACAAAGTAGTTGAAGTTAAGTTTGATAACTTGGGTTTAACAGTTATGAATTTGTCTTCTGAAATGGCAAAAGCTTACAAAGTTGAGTCAGGAATTTTTATTAAAGATGTAAAGAGTTTTAGTAAAGCTGCTCATCAAAGATTATTTAGCGGATTGGTAATTCTTGAGGTGGATAAAAAAACGATCAACTCGGTTTCTGAGTTTGAAGATATTGTTAAAGATAAAGCCGGTGATGCAATTTTGTTGAAAGTTCAAGACAAAAAAGGTCAAACAAGTTTTGTGGGATTAGAAATCCCTAAATAAAAAAACACATAACACCTCTAAGGATAAAGCGTCTATATTTTTATGGACGCTTTTTTTATATTTAAATTTTAAAAAGTAATAATTGAGAATATGATGATAAGAATACTTACGGCAGGTGAATCTCACGGAAAAGCTCTTTCTGTTATTGTAGAAGGATTTCCGTCAAACATTCCTTTAGACAAAGATTATATTGATAAACAATTAAAACGCCGACAAATGGGTTACGGTCGTGGCGGTAGAATGCAAATTGAAACAGATACCATAGAAATCCTTTCAGGAATTCGCTTTGGTAAAACTCTAGGCTCACCAATAGCATTTAACATTGAAAATAGTGACTGGAAAAATTGGACACACAAAATGAGCCATTCTCCAATAAAAGATAAAGTTGAAAAGATTACAATTCCTCGTCCCGGACATGCAGATTTAACAGGAGTAAGTAAATACAATTTTAATGACATCAGAAACTCAATAGAAAGAAGTAGTGCAAGAGAAACTGCTGCAAGAGTTGCGGGTTCAACAGTAGCAAGAAAATTCCTTGAAGAATTTGGAATTACTGTAGGAAGTTACGTGGAAAATATTGGTCCGATTTTCCCCGAGAAAAGTTTTATTACTAAACTTTATGATAACAAGTTACCAAAAGGTTTTAAAGCACAACAAATTGCTGATAAAGCCGATAAGAGCCAGGTTAGAGTTTTAGAAAAAAAACAAGAAGAAGAAATTATCGAGCAAATTAAAATTGCTAAGAAAAACGGCGATACACTTGGCGGACAAATTGTTGTTATAGCAACAGCAGTGCCTGCCGGTTTAGGAAGTTATATGCACTTCGATAAAAAATTAGATGCAGCACTTGCTTTTGAATTTATGTCAATCAATGCAATTAAAAGTGTCGAAATAGGAGCAGGAGCTTGTCTCTCCGAAGTTTTTGGCTCAGAAGCCCACGATGAAATTATTTTTGAAAATAAAGAATTTAATAGAAAAACAAACAGAGCAGGAGGAATTGAGGGTGGAATTTCTACCGGCTTACCGATTTATGTTCGTGCAGCAATGAAACCTATTGCCACTTTAATGCAGCCGATTCAAACAGTTGATCTTTCTACAATGAAATTGGTAAAAGCAAGGAGAGAAAGAAGTGATTTTGTCGCTGTCCCGGCTTGCGGAGTAATTGGTGAAGCAGCAATGGCTTGGGTTTTAGCTAAGTTTATGTTAGATAAATTTGGTGGTGATTCACTTGAAGAAACCAAAGAAAATTATAAAAACTATACAAAGCAATTAAATAAAAGAATAAAGAATAATTTTAAAGGATAAGAAACTTACAGCAGAACGATGATTTTTTTGTAATTTAAGTTAGTGCAGAGCTAAAAATAAGATCTCAATGATGAACTCAGTTGATTTTTATATAGGATTACAAATTTATAGCTTAATGGATGAAGCTCAAGAAGGTTAAGTTTTATCCATTAGCTTACTATAAATTACTAAAATTATTTACAATTTTTGAATAGTTAAGAAGGAAAAATTATGTTAAAAGTTAAAAAATTAGTATTTAATCCTTTTCAAGAAAATACATATTTAATTTGGGATGATAAAACCAAAGAATCTATTATTATAGATCCTGGGTGTTCAAATAATTCAGAAGAAAAAATTCTTTTGAGCACCATTGAAAAAAAAAATCTCAAAATAAAATATTTGCTTAATACTCATTGCCATATTGACCACATTCTTGGCAATCATTTTATAAAAGAAAAATATAATGTTGATTTCTATGCACCTGAATTGGACTTGCCACTCCTTGATATGGCAGTTGAACAAGCAGAAATGTTCAGACTTGAAATTACTCCATCACCAAAACCTGATAAATTTATTACAGAAGATTTAACTTTGGCAATCGGTGAACATAAAATGAACTTTCTATTTACCCCCGGACACACACAAGGCGAATATTCAATAATATTCTACGAAGAAAAAATTTGCATAAGTGGTGATGTTTTATTTCTCGAAGGAATAGGACGTACAGATTTATGGGGCGGTAATTATGAAACTCTTCTTAACTCAATTAGAACTAAATTATTTACTTTGGAAGAAGATGTTAAAGTATTCCCTGGTCATGGAGATTCAACTACTATTGGCTACGAGAAAGAGCATAATCCCTTTTTGAAACAATGACAGTGTCAAGATAGATCTTTTAGATATGAGAGGTTAAATGTTCAAATATGAAATGGAAGACAATACTAAAAATAATTAACTGATAGTCATTTCATGTTAATCTAGAGAGAGTCTCAAATATTGTATAACTTATTATATTAGGACTGCAAAAAAATGCAGTCCTTAATATTTATCTATACTTCTTCTAAGGATTTTTTAATAATTGCAACAGCTTCGTGAATTTGATCTTCAGTAATTACAAGAGGTGGCGCAAATCTAATAATGTGTTGATGAGTTGGTTTTGCCAATAAACCATTTTCTTTCATTTTAACACAAACATCCCAAGCTTCTTTACCGTTAGTAGGTTTAATAACAATTGCATTTAATAAGCCTTTACCTCTAATTAGTTCTATCATTGGTGAATCAATTTTAACAAGTTCATCACGGAAAAGCTGACCGAGTTTTTCTGCACGTTCCGCAAGTTTTTCTTCTTTTACAACTTCGAGAGAAGCAACTGCAACTTTGCATGCAACAGGGTTTCCACCAAATGTAGAACCATGTTCACCGGGTTTAATAACTAACATAATATCATCATTAGCTAAAACGGCAGATACAGGAAGTACTCCTCCTGATAATGCTTTACCAAGAATTAAAATATCAGGTTTAACATTTTCGTGATCGCAAGCTAATAACTTACCGGTTCTTGCAATACCCGTTTGAACTTCATCAGCAATAAAAAGAACATTTTTGGCTTTACACATTTCGTAAGCTTTCTTTAAGTAACCATCTTCTGGCACATAAACTCCTGCTTCGCCTTGAATTGGTTCAACTAAGAACCCTGCAACATTCGGGTCTTCCAGAGCTTTTTCCAAAGCATCAAGATCGTTATAAGGCACAACTTCAAATCCCGGTGTGTAAGGACCAAATCCTTTATATGAATCGGGATCGGTTGACATAGAAATAATTGTTATGGTTCTTCCGTGAAAGTTTCCTTCACAAACTATAATTTTTGCTTTATTTTCTTCAATACCTTTTTTGTCGTAAGCCCATCTGCGGCAGATTTTTAATGCTGTTTCATCGGCTTCCGCACCGGAATTCATAGGCAATACTTTATCATAACCGAAATATTCGGTAATGTATTTTTCATAAGGTCCTAAAGCATTATTATAAAATGCTCTTGAAGTTAAAGTCAATTTTTTTGATTGTTCAATTAAAGTCTCAATAATTTTAGGGTGGCAATGTCCTTGATTTACAGCCGAATAAGCGGAAAGAAAATCATAATATTTTTTCCCTTCAACATCCCATAAAAATACTCCTTCTCCCTTTTCTAAAACTACTGGAAGCGGATGATAATTGTGGGCACCGAACTTATCTTCCATCTCAATATAGTCTTTTGATAGCATAATATCTCCTTGTTTAGTTATAAAATTTTCTTACGTAATTTATTCAAAATTTATGTGGAAAAATATGTTTTTTATACGAAAATAGAAAATTTATAAATCGAAAAAATAAAAATTTTTTGTTAAAAAGAATGATTATGTTTACTTTAATTAATCATATAAAAATTAACGTGATTCTACTCACTTTAGAACTTAATACTAAAAAAAATGGATTTAAAGACTTCTTTAGAAATCTATACGGATTTTATAAACCTATCTACAAAAGGTTTTAACGATATAATTAACATAACCGATAAAGTTCAAATTATTATTTCCCAAAATTCTTTTATAGAAGGAAATATTTTGATTTTTGTACCCGGAGCAACTGCCGGAGTTACAACTATTGAATATGAGCCCGGATTACTTAAAGATTATCCACAGTTTATGGAAAAAATAATTCCATCTAATATTGATTATAACCATGATTTAACATGGCACGATGGTAATGGTTTTTCTCATGTACGTGCTGCATTGCAAGGTGCGTCTTTACAGGTTCCTTTTTCTAATGGTAATTTATTATTGGGAACTTGGCAGCAAATAATATTACTCGATTTTGATAACAGACCTAGAAAAAGAAAAATTGTTACTCAAATTATCGGTAAAAAGTGATGAATAAAACCGTAACAATCTTTGGCAGTTCTCTACCCAAACAGGGAGAATTTGAATACGAATCAGCATATAAAATTGCATCTGAATTGGCCCAAAATGGATTCAATATTTGTTCCGGAGGAAATTCCGGAATAATGGAAGCCGTTTCAAAAGCTGCTAATGAAAAGGGAACAGAAGCAATAGGAGTTACCGTAAATATTTTTAATGCAAAACCAAATCACTATTTAACAACAGAAATTAAGTGCAATACTTTATTTCGGAGAATTGATAAGTTAATTGAGTATGGAGATGCCTTTGTTATTTTACCGGGAGGAACGGGAACGCTTTTAGAGCTCTCTGCAATTTGGGAACTGTTCAACAAAAATGTTATTAAAGAAAAACCTGTAGCAAGTATTGGTAAAATGTGGAAAACTATTATTACCGAAATGGAAGAACGGATAATCAAAGAAAAGAGAAAAAGAAATTTGATAAAATATTTTCTTAATGAAAAAGATTTGGTAAGTTATTTATTAGAAAAATTGAATTAAGGAGAAACTGATGAGCAAAATAAATTTCAATTTGGATATTTATACATATCAAATAGATTATGTAGGACATGTGAGCAATATTGTTTATGTCCAATGGATGGAAATAGGACGGACTATTCTATTAGAAACAATCGGTTTACCGTTACCTATCTTAGAAAAAAAAGGAATTGCTCCTATTTTGATTCATACGGATATAAAATATAAGAAAGCTTTATATATTCACAACAAAGTTAAATGCGAAGTGTGGATTTCGGAATTAATGAACGCATCTGCAATTATTAATTTTAATTTTTTCAATGAAAAAAATGAATTAGCTGCTTTTGGTTTTCAAAAAGGTTTGTTTATTCATCGTGATAAAGTAAAACCTTACAGATTAACCGGAGATGAAAGAAAGTTATTTGAAAAGGTATTGATTAAATAAATTGTAGAGGAGGGTTTCAAAACCCTCCTTTGCTACTTATTTATTCTGTTCCGGAACACCTAATTTTTCACCTGAAGCCATTTGCTGGTATTGTTTAATTAAATAATCAATTGAAGGATCATTCGGCATAATTTTTTTAAGTTGTCTTAATAATTCCAAAAATGCTTCGTATCTGCCTTGGGTATCATAAATATCTTTAAGTACTCTTAATGGCGTAGGATCTTTTCTGACACTTAAAGGATTATCGCTAATTATTTGTAAAGCTTCGTTTTCAACTATTTCTATAAATTTTAAGTATTGTTTTTTTCCACCTGCACTGTTGTATAAATTGGCAACATCATTTAATAATCTATAATCCATTGAGAATAGTTTATACGGAACTTTACTCTCCATTTTATCTAAAATTTGTATCGCTTTATCATTATTTTTTTCTACATAGATGTAATAAAATGCTAGTCTTATAAATGAATTTCTATAATTAAGTGTTAATCTTTTATGGTTATCATTCATAAAGATTGTGCTATCCGAAAGTCCTCTGAACTTATAACCGGGTTTATATTCTTTATCAAAGTTTTCCGGTTCTTCCATTATTTGTTTCCACATAATTTCAGGATTGACGGCACTATAATAACTATTGAATTTTTTAGGAACTACTCTGAAAGCCAAACCTTCCATTAGCATATAATCGTCTAAACCGATTTTTGCATTATCTGGAGTTGTTACGGCAAAGTAGATTGGTCTATCATTAATGTTTGATCTTACGATATCCATAGCAACAATATCTTGTGCTCTAACTGCTTTTATGTCACCAAAATTAATACTTGGTTTCATCGTCCACTTCAGTTCGCCTTTGTTGGTAATAGAAGTATCGGTAATTCCTAATTCCTTATATGTTTCTGGTAAAATATCAACCTTAAGTTCTGTAGCATTCCATCTGCTTGGAGCAATTCTATCTATTTGCTGATCGGATAAAGTCATCTTAACTTTCTTTGCTCCATAAGGTGAAGTATTTTTTAATTGCTTTATGTACCATGAAGTGTTTAATAAACTTAGATTTGCAATTCTTACGTCTCTTCTTATTCCTTCAACATCTTGTAAATACCAAAGTGGGAATGTATCGTTATCACCATTTGTAAAAAGAACGGCATTAGGAGCAACACTTTGTAGAATGTTATATGAATAATCCCAAGGTACAAAATTGCGTGCACGATCATGTTCAAAGTAGTTTTTACTTAACATATTAATAGGAACAGCAAAGAAAGAAATGATAAGTATTACGGCAGTTGCAATTTTTAATGATTTAGTAGTTTTTATTGTACCTTTTAGCATATCAATAATTCCATAAGTTCCTAATCCGATCCAAATGGAATATACAAAAAAAGCACCGACATAAAAATAGTCTCTTTCACGCGGTTGAGGTTGTTGTTGGTTTTGGTAGAATGCCGTAAGGTAACCAAGGAAAATAAAAACAATTAAGAAGACACTTGCCATTTTCCAATCTTTCTTATAGTTGAAGAAAATACCTAAAAGTCCCAAAAACAAGGGGATTCCATAGAATTTAGAAAAATCAACTTTTGCATCTTGAATGGTTGATTCTCTTCCAGCATAATTCCACATTAAGTATCTATTGAACATATGATTCATTTGGTAACTCCAGAAAAAATCTAAATCGCTGGAATATTTAGTATAAATATGTTGCTGATGCGGTTCTGCAGAAAATCTTCTTTTAAAGAAAGGCTGTTCGCCATATTGTTCTCTATTTAAATATTTTACAAATTCAGGAAAACTTTTAGGACTATTTAGATTTATTGGTGTATCTTGATTTGACCTAATAATAATTGTTGCATAAGAAGCAAAACCTATGATGGCAAATACTAAACATTTAATAATAAAATTAAAAGTTTCTTTGTTATTTTTTCTAGTCCAATACATTATGTAAAGCAGAACTGCAAAGAATGAAACAAAAAGAAGAATATCAAAGGTTATATCATTTTTGCCAATAGAAGAAATGATACCTGGTATATATTTGACAATTCCAGGATAAACTACAATTAACCCGATTCCGCCAACAAGCAGCGGTAAGTAAAAAGAATTTTTATGGATAATTTTCTTTCTGAAAACAAGGATAAAAACAGCAGTTATTGCTAAAGCAACCAATACAACTTTTTGATCAAAAGCTTTGTATAGTTCTCTTGTCGGCGGTGTTGTACCTGTTTGATTTATCCAGAAAAGTAAAGCCGCAATTAATACAATTACACTATTTAGCAAAAATAATTTTGCTGATTCTTTAAGAGCATTAGTATCGGTTACATATTTGCGGAACATAATTACCATAACAATTGAGGGTATAGCAAGTAACGCAAGTAAGTGAACACCTGTGGAAAGACCAATTAAATAAGAAACAAAAATTATATATTTTTCATTATCAGGTTCATCGGCTTTTTCGTTCCATACCATTGTCATCCAAACAGCAAAAGCCATAAAAAAAGTAGCGAGTGCATAAACTTCCGCTTCTACTGCATTAAACCAAAAAGTATCGGAAAAAGCAAGAGATAGTGCCCCGATTGCAGCTGAAATAAAGATAGTTAATTCAGTAAAAAAACTTTTGTTTTCATTACTAGTAATATTAAATATTAATTTAACGCCCACTAAATAAGTAAACAAAATAGTAAAAGCACTTGATATTACGGAAATCATATTTACCCTTAAAGCAATATTATCTGCAAAGGGAATCAGAGAAAAAAGTCTTCCTAATAATAAGAAAAATGGAGTTCCCGGAGGATGCGGAACTTGTAAAGAGTATGATGAAGCAATAAACTCTCCACAATCCCAAAAGGAAACCGAAGATTGCACGGTTAAAATATATACAATTAATGTTATTAAGAATACAGCGAATCCTACTATTCTGTGTGTTTTTATATTTTGCATTAATTCCTCTAAATTATAAATTATCTTTTTTTAATACTTTTTGAAATTATCAGAAAAAAATGTAAAACTTAAACAAGTTAAAGCTTCACTAAGTTCTATGATTTATTCCTTTTTTTTAAAAAGACTATTTAAGTCAGGTTTTTCTCTCGTCAGGTAATATTTTTCATATAACTTTTTAAGTTGTCCGAAAGAATTATTATCCAAGTCTTCACCGTCTTTTACTCTTTTAACAAACATTTTAAAATTTTTTAATTCATCTTGAGAAAATTTTTTTTCAAAACGTTTAAGAGCATCTATAAATTTTTTTTGTTCTGTGTATCTCATAAAAATATTATTTTATAACCTTAAAAGATATAAAAGCTGCTTTCAATATTCAACATTCAATTTTTAAACTTTCTTAAAACCTTCAAAGAGTTCACTTATTCAGGAAATAGAATTATGTATTATTGAAATTTATTCCAGGAGTTGACAAAGATTTATTATAATTATTAGATTCAAAAATAAAGACTTTTTCTTCATCCGGTAATCTTAGGGAGCAGTCAGTAAATTTTTCAATTGTTACTTCAATTTTTTAATTAATATTCTCCTTACTTTTGATTATATTACAGTGTTATATCATTATGTAATTTTTATATTACGATTTTTGGTATAAATGAACTGAATCAAAATGAGCAAATTATTAACTTAAATATAAATTTAAGGGGAAATTATGAAATTACGTTATTTTTCGCATTCGGCTTTTCAAATTACAACTGATAGTGATAAAGTTATTCTGATTGATCCTTTTCTTGATGATAACCCGACTTCACCCGTAAAATCCGAAGAAATAGAAAAAGTAGATTATATTGTTTTAACTCACGGTCATGGTGATCATATTGGTGATTCGTTTAAAATTGCTAAAAGAACTAATCCTTTATTTATTTGTGTAAATGAACTTGCTGATTATTGTGCCACAAAAGGTTTTAAAGCTCATAACATGCACATTGGCGGGGCATATAATTTTGAATTCGGCAGAGTGAAATTTACAATTGCTCATCATGGTTCAAAAACACCTGATGGACAGTATGTTGGTGAATCCGCGGGTGCTCTATTAACTATTGACAACAAAACAATTTATAATACCGGAGATACAGGGTTGTTTCTTGACATGAAATTAATCGGTGAGATGAATGAAATTGATTATATGCTTTTACCAATAGGTGATAACTTCACTATGGGAATTGATGATGCAATCAGAGCGGTTGAGTTTGCTAATCCTAAAATATCAATTCCAATGCACTATAACACTTGGGCACCAATTGAGTCTGATCCCGAATTGTTCAAGAAAAAATTAAACTCATTAAAACGTGAATGTATTGTAATGAATTACGGTCAAGAAATTCAACTTTAATTCATACATACTTTACTAAGCTTACTTTGCGTTTTGCCTAGCAGCGGATAAAAAGTATGGTTTAATTTTCCGTAATTTGTTCCATATAAACTTGTTACGGGCTTAAATAAATTATTAAAATTTTGGAAATTTATGGCAAATATAATATCTATAGCGAATCAAAAAGGAGGAGTAGGTAAAACATCTACTGCTATAAACTTATCGGCATCTATTGCTGCAGCCGAATATAAAACTTTACTAATTGATATAGACCCCCAAGCAAATTCGACACATGGTCTGGGAATTTACGATAACGAAAAAACAGTTTATGATGTTTTGATAGGAGCAGAATTAATAAATAATTGCATACTAAATACCTATATGCCTAATCTTGATATTCTTCCTTCCAGTATTGATCTTGTTGGTACGGAAGTAGAGGTAGTATCATTTTCCGATAGGGAGAAATTACTAAAGGAAGCAATAAAAGGTATTGAAGATGAGTATGAGTATATCTTAATTGATTGTCCTCCTTCATTAAGTATCCTTACATTAAATGCTCTTACTGCTTCCGATTCTTTGATTATTCCCGTACAATGTGAGTATTTTGCTTTGGAAGGATTGGGACAGTTATTAAACACAATCAATATTGTCAGAAAAGAACTAAATCCTCAATTATCAATAAATGGTGTGTTATTAACTATGTATGACCAACGATTAAATTTATCTAACCAAGTAGTAGAAGAGGTGAAGAAGTATTTTGGTGATAAAGTTTTCAAAACAATTATTCATAGGAATGTAAGAATTTCCGAAGCACCAAGTCATGCTAAACCCGTTATACTTTACGACGCAATTTCGATAGGAGCGAAAAATTATATTTCGCTTGCTTCCGAAGTAATTAATAGAAGTAAACAAAAAAACCAATTGAGTTAAAAAATATGAATAAAATAAAACCAGGATTAGGAAGGGGATTAGGCGCACTCATAAATCCCAAAGCACAAGAAGAAATTAATCGGCCGGTTGATATTAATAAAGATAATATTCAAAAGGATGATGGTAGTGTTAATGAAGTTTTAGTTAAGATTGAAGTTGAAAAAGTTGTTCCAAACCCATATCAGCCAAGGGTTGAATTTGATCCTAAATCGTTAAATGAATTAAAGCATTCGATTCTCCAAAACGGATTAGTACAGCCAATAACAGTAAGAAGAGGCAAAGAAGGGAAGTATGAATTAATTTCAGGTGAACGAAGGCTTAGGGCATGTAAAGATATTGGTTACAAAACAATACCAGCTTACATAATTCATATTCAATCAAAAGAAGCAATGCTTGCTCTTGCTTTAATTGAAAATATCCAAAGAGAAGAGTTGAATGCAATTGAAGTTGCACTTGCTTATCAAAAACTTATTCAAGAATGTAATCTTTCTCAAGAACAAGTTTCGGAAAGAGTCGGTAAAGATAGGAGCACAATTGCAAACTCTTTGAGGTTGCTGAAATTACCCGAAGAAATTCAAAACAGCTTAATAAAAAATGAAATATCTGCCGGACACGCAAGAGCTTTAATTAATTTATACGACGAAAACGCTCAATTAAGTTTGTTACAAAAAATAAAAAAAGATAACCTTTCTGTAAGAAAAGTTGAGCAGCTTGCAAAATCTTTTGTCAAAGAAAAGCAAAACGGTGCAATTGTACATCCCAAAAGTAAAGAACATAGCAGTGATTTAGTTTCCCAAAAAGATATTGAAAGTAAACTCAGAAATGTTTTTGGTACAAAAGTAACCTGCAGACAAAAGAAAGACGGAGCAGGACAAATAACAATAGATTTTTACTCAAATGATGAATTGGAAAGACTTTTTGACTTATTTGCGATTATTGAAAATAATAATTCCTAAACTGATTTTAATTATAACTTTATTTTTGGCTGAGTCAAAAGTATTTGCTCAAACAGAAAAAGATTCACTCAATATTCCGCCGATTCAAGAAACTGCAGATAGTAGTTTTATAATGCAGAAATCACCAACCGGAGCAATGTTGCGAAGTGCCATACTGCCCGGCTGGGGACAATTTTATAATGAATCATATTGGAAAATACCAATAATTTGGGGATTGGGAGCATGGTTTATTTATAATTGGAATGATTTAAATAATAATTACAAGTTTTATCGAGATTTATATAACCAAAGCCTTTCCGAAACCTCTACCGGCATATCAACATATAAATTATTCAGAGATGAGTATAGAGATGAAAGAGATCTCTTTGCAATATATTTTGGACTAACATATTTTTTGAATATTATTGATGCTTATGTTGATGCTCATCTATTTGATTTTGATATTAGATTTAACGGCTATACTCATCAGCCTGAGCTAAGAATAAAATTTAATTTATGAAAACGAAACAGAATGAAAATATTTGTTCGAACTGTGGAACTAATAATCCATTCTATAAAAAGAATTGTACAAATTGTAAACATTATTTAAGAGCAACAGTAGTTAATATTGATTTATGGAAGACTATTTGGCTGTTATTTGAGAATCCCTCTAAAGCTTTTACCGATATTATTTTTGCGGAGCACAAAAATTTTTTGGTCCCACTTTTAACTTTATTATCGATTAAAATATATTTAACGGCTTTTATAATTCAATCGGTATTGCTATCTCTATCAAAAACTACAAATTATTTAATTTACAATACATTGATTCTATGTGGAATTTATATAGTCTCCATAGTTTTATTTTCATTTTTTTTTACAAAAATTACTAACAAGACGAGATTTAAAGATAATGTTTCTCTAATTACTTATTCTTTTATCCCTATTATTTTTTCATTGATTATTTTAACTCCCATTGAATATGGAATTTTTGGGGAGTATTGGTTTACTCATAATCCTTCGCCATTACTAATAAAGAAAAATTTAGCTTATATTTTGTTTTTTTTAGAAGGAATAATGTCTCTGTTGAGTTTGATTTTTCTTTATGTCGCAATATCCATTCAAACTTCTTCAAGAATTTTTTCAATTATTATTGCTGTTATTTTTATGGGAACTATTCTTTCCGAAATATTTTTTATTCCACATTTATTATTTTAATTTAGTTATATAATCTATTATATTACCATATCTTAACCCACGACAACTAATGTAAATTCTGCTTAATTTTGTAAGTTCCATAAAGTACTTTAGAATTAATAAACCGGCAAAAATAACATCTTCTCTTCCTCTTACAATTTCTTTGTAATTAGTTAAGATTTGTTTTGGGGTTAATCTTACTAACTTATTATAAAGTAACAACATATCTTTGTTGTTTAATGTAGAATTTTCGATTTTATTTTCATCATAAATTTCTATTCCTTGTTTAATGCAGGAAAGAGTCGTGGGAGTTCCGGCAACAGCTATGGTTGGGATTTTCTTTGGAATGCTAAAAGATATTGGCTCAAAAATTTTCTTTAAATGTTCTGTTGCCAATTCAATTTGTCCTTCTGAATAAGGAGGTTTTCGTAAGAATTCTTCGGTTAAACTTACAACTCCAATTTGAAAACTATTTTTAAAGAGAATTTCGTTATTATTTCCGTAAATTATTTCTGTGCTCCCACCCCCAATATCTATAACTACCTTACTATTTACTTGGGAAAGTGTAGAAGATGCTCCCCAGTAAGATAACTCTGCTTCTTTTTTACCTTCAATTATTTCAACATTCATGTCTAGTTTATTTTTTACTAAACTAATAATTTCATCTGAGTTGGCAGCAATTCTCATTGCGTTTGTAGCTGTTATAATTGTTTTGTAACATTTATATGTTTCAATTATTTTTTTGTAGTCGGTTAAAATATTGAGTAATTTTTCAATTTTCTCATCTAAAATTTTTCCGCCATAAGTTAAGTTTTTGCCAAGTCTCGGACTTTCAAATCTATTTTCAATAACTTGTAAATTTCCTTTTTCGATTTTAGCGATTAATAAAATTACTGTGTTGGAGCCAATATCAATTGATGCTAGATTCATTTTCTTTTGTTTATGTGATTAAAAAATTTATTATTTTAGTGGAAACATATGAAAAATTAAAGTGTTTATCATTTCGGATTCATTTCGAAATTGAAAAAAGTTAGATGCTCACTAATCCGTCATTCTTTTCTGTTAATTAACAGTTTGTAAAGGCGAACAGCATCATTCATTTTTTACAACATAATTTTTCTGAATTTTCCAATTACTTAAAACACAATAATAATGAAAATTAAAGAAAAAGAATTCGAAACAATTTTGGAAGATTTAAAATCTCTTGCAGTGCAAATGGGTGCAAAGGTAAGATTTGAAAGAGGAGATTTTAAAGGTGGTTACTGTTTGGTGAAAGATAGTAGAATAATAGTAATTAACAAACTTTCTACAACGCAGCGAAAAGTGATAACACTTTCTGCCGCCCTTAAAGAACTTGGGATAGATGATATTTATCTTCCGCCTAAGTTAAGAGAAATTATAAACGAAATGGATGAATCTCAATGAAAATACTCGTTATAAACGGACCTAATCTAAACATGCTGGGTAAGAGAAATCCTGATGAATATGGAAACATAACATTAGATGATATTGAAAAAAAAATTTTAAAGGAGTTTCCTAATCATGAATTTGAATTTTTTCAAAGTAACATTGAAGGAGAAATTGTTTCAAAAATACAAACCACACAAAACAACTTTGATGCTTTAGTAATAAATTCCGGTGGATACACTCATACATCCGTTGCAATTAAAGATGCGTTAGAAATTCTGACGATTCCTAAAATAGAAGTGCACCTTTCCAAACTTGCTTCGCGAGAAGATTTCAGACAAAAAATGATTACAACCACAAGTGTTGACGGTTACATTTCCGGGTTTAAAGAGAAGAGCTATTTGGCAGCGATATATTTGTTAGTTCATTAACCTTTTATAATTTCAGGCTAATACCAATATTATGATACAGCTAACTGACAAACTTTATCTCAAGCTTTATATTATAAATTTTTAGTTTAAGAGTAATCTAAAAGGATAGCTGATAGATAGAATAAAACTATAAATATTAATATATTTGCATGATAAATTAACTAAAAAAAGCATCAGTTTTTTTCAAGATAATTAACTGCAATTTGTTTTCGTCAATTGAGGGATGATGAATAGTAGGATAAAAATAGAGTTTGCTAAAAATTAGTTTTTGAAAATGAGGAAATAATGAATATAAAATTTAAAGAAATAATATTTCTTTTCTCATTATTTATAACAATCATAATTGTTCAGAATCAAGTTGATGTTGAATATGGAATTTAAAATAGTGAGATAATTAAGTAATGATTAGAGTTGATAAGTTCACTTTTATAGTTATTCTAATTTTAATTACCGGAATAACAAAAATTTTTTCTCAAAAAAAAATGATTGATGATGAGTTACTAAAAAAAGTAGTTTCTGTTTTGCCGCATGAACGTCAATACAATTGGCAAAAGAATGAGTTTACTGCTTTTATTCATTTCGGTGTGAATACTTTTAGTGAAAGAGAATGGGGAACAGGTTTAGAAGACCCGAAAATATTTAATCCTGCAAATCTAAATACTGACCAGTGGTGTGAAGCAATAAAATCTGCCGGAATGAAAATGATTGTCTTTACTGCAAAGCATCATGACGGATTTTGTTTGTGGCAGACACGCTATACTAAACACTCTGTTAGTTCTTCGGAATGGAAGAACGGGAATGGAGATGTGTTAAAAGAACTCTCGAAATCTTGCAAAAAGTACGGATTAAAACTTGGTGTTTATTTATCGCCTGCCGATTTATATCAAATTGAATCGCCAGAAGGTTTGTATGGTAATAAAAGTCAATATAGCTTGCGGACAATTCCAAGAAAAATTGCCGGAAGAGAATTTGAAGATAAAAGAACATTTCAATTTAATGTTGATGATTATAACGAATACTTTCTAAACCAGCTTTTTGAATTACTAACAGAATATGGACCAATAGATGAAGTTTGGTTTGATGGTGCTCACCCTAAGCGGAAAGGGAATCAGCAATATGCTTATCACGATTGGTTCAAACTAATTAGAAAACTTGCTCCCGAAGCAGTAATTTTTGGCAAAGGTCCCGATGTTCGCTGGTGCGGTAACGAAGCCGGTAGTACAAGAAAATCGGAATGGTCTGTAATTCCAATTGAAGGTAAAAGAGAAAATTGGGTTTGGAATGATATGGTTGAAGATGATTTGGGTTCATTAAATAAAATTAAGAACGTAATGGGAAATGGTGGTTTTTTGCATTGGTATCCCGCAGAAACTAATACATCAATAAGGCACGGTTGGTTTTGGCGAGATGAAAATCAATATGTAAAAACAACAAATGAAATTCTGGATATTTGGTTCCGTTCGGTTGGTGGTAACAGTGTTTTCCTTTTGAATATTCCTCCTAATAGTGATGGTCTTATCTCGGAAAGAGATGTAAAGGTTTTGCAAGAAGTCGGACAAAAAATTACTGAAACCTTTGAAAATAATCTTTCTGTTGATGCAAAAATAAAAGCATCATCTTATAAATCCCAAAAATACAAACCGAAAAATATTTTAGATCAAAATTTAGATAAATGTTGGATGCCGAAAGAAGATGATAAATCTCCTAATGTTGAAATTTCATTATCGGAAAAACAAAAATTTAATGTAATAGCTTTACAAGAACAAATTCAAAACTATTCGCAAAGAATTTCTGAATTTAAAATTGAGGCTCAAATAAATAATAAGTGGAAAACTATTGCACAAGGCACAACTGTTGGTTACAAGAAAATTTGCAGAATTCCAATTGTTACTTCTCAAAAATTAAAATTAACAATTTTGGATTCAAGACTCTCACCAACTATCAATAACTTTGCACTCTATTACGAAGAGCGAACTTTGGATGCTCCGGTTATTAAAAGAAGCAAAGATGGTTTTGTTGAAATACATTCGCAGAGCAACGGTGAGATCAAATTTACAACTGACGGAACCGAACCTAATAAAAATTCCAAAACATATTCCCAAAAATTTTCATTTAAGAAATCCGGAATAATCAAAGCAATTCTATTTAATGATAATCTGCAAAGCGAAGTTGCAACTAAAAATTTTGATATTTCCAAAAATAAGTGGAAAATACTGGATGCTTCGGGAGCTAAAGAGACGGCAAAGAATCTTATAGACGAAGATGAAAATACAAATTGGTTTTCTAATGATGTAAAAAAATTTATTTCAATTGATCTTGGTGAAGAGCTATTAATTAAAGGTTTTACTTACACTCCAAATAAAAAGAATCTCGAAGGCACAATCGAGAAATACGAATTTTATGCAAGTGATAATGGCAAGGATTGGAAATCAATAAAACAGGCAAGTTTTGATAATATTCGGAATAATCCTGTTAAGCAATTTATCCATTTTGAAAATGAAATTTCAGCAACTTTTATTAAATTAATCTCTTTAAAAGAAATTAATAATAATGATTTTATTTCCGCTTCTGAAATTGGGATATTAACACAATAAGCGGTTTTTACGGTAACAAAAATTTAAAATATGAAAAGAAAACAATTTATTAAAAACATTTCAATTGCTACGGCAGGTTTAACTTTATCACCATATTTATCAGATATTTTTGCAAAAGATAAAAGGTATAATTTCATCTTCATTATGACCGATGATCATGCTTATCAAGCAATAAGTAGTTACGGAAGTAAAATTAATAAAACTCCAAACATAGATAGACTTGCAAAAGAAGGTGTTTTATTTGAACAAAGTTTTGTAACTAATTCTATTTGCGGTCCAAGTCGTGCTTGTATGCTGACCGGAAAGTATAATCATCTGAACGGGATGATAGATAATTCAACAGCCTTTGATGGTTCGCAACAAACTTTTATTAAGCTTTTAAGAGATAGCGGTTACACAACATCAATTATAGGTAAATGGCATTTGAAAAGTGAACCGACCGGTTTTGATTATTGGAATATTCTCCCCGGACAAGGTCAATATTATAATCCCGATTTTATCGAAATGGGTGAACAAAAAAGAGTTGAAGGTTATGCAACGGATTTAATAACAGATTTTGCACTTGATTGGTTGAATAAAAGAGATAACAAAAAACCATTCTGTCTGTTGCTGCATCATAAAGCACCGCACAGAAATTGGCAGCCGGGTCCAAAACATTTAACAAAATATGATGATGAAGAAATTCCAATACCCGAAACTTTTTATGATGATTATTCTACACGGACAAGTTCGGCGAAAGAACAGGAAATGGAAATAGATGAAGATATGTATCTTTCATACGATTTGAAAGTTCCTTTGACAGAAGAAGAGAAAATAAAGTTTGCTAATGAGAAATTAGATAATTGGTGGAAAAGTATTTCCGAAAGAATGACACCGAAACAACGAGCTGATTGGAATAAGGCTTACAAAGAAAAAAATGAGATATTTAAAAACAGTAATCTTAAAGGGAAAAAACTTGCAGAATGGAAATATCAAAGATATATAAAAGATTATTTACGCTGTGTTGCTTCGGTTGATGATAACATTGGGAGGGTTCTGGATTATGTTGAAGAAAACAATTTAAGTGATAATACAATTATTATTTACACATCCGATCAAGGATTTTATCTTGGTGAGCACGGCTGGTTCGATAAAAGATTTATGTACGAAGAATCTCAAAAAACTCCGCTTATAATTAAAGTCCCAAATGCTAAAAAGGGAATTACCAATTCTGAAAATATGGTTGTAAATATTGATTATGCTCCAACTTTTTTAGATTATGCAGGAGTAAAAATTCCAAACGATATGCAAGGTAAATCATTAAAGAAAATTATTGAAGGAACAAATCCAAATGATTGGCGGACTTCGGTTTATTATCATTATTTTGAGTATCCTGCAGAGCATAACGTAAGAAGGCACTACGGAATCAGAACACAAAAATATAAACTCATTCATTTTTATTATGATGTTGATGAATGGGAATTGTATGATTTAGAAAATGATCCGCATGAGCTTAATAATATTTACGATAAGCCCGAAAATAAAGATTTGATTATAGAATTAAAAAAAGAATTGGATAAACTTAGAGTTCAATATGATGACACTGATGAGACGAAATTTCTTCCCCAAAATAATATGAAAGTTGAGCATAAAGGAATTGGTGCAGATGTAAAGTATGTACACAATTACTCAAAAAAATATTCTGGTGATAATAATGTTTTATTTGACGGTTTATGTGCTCCCCAAAAATTAACATCGCATGTTGATCTTTCAATTTGGCAGGGATTTAAAAAGAACGATTTAATTGCTGAAGTAGTTTTGCCTAAAACTACAGATATAAAAAGTATAAGAATTGGATTTTTGCAGTTTTCAGAATCTTGGATTTTTTTACCGGAGTGGGTACATGTTTTATATTCTCTTGATAATAAAAATTTTAATTCTCTTGGAAAGTTAAATAGAAAGTCTGATATAAAATCGACAAAAATATTTAAAGAAAATTTTGATTTTAATTTTGAAATGATAAAAGCAAAATACATAAAAATTATATCTAAAAATATTGGTCTTTGTCCTGATTGGCATCAAGGTTCAGGAAAACCTGCTTGGATATTTTCTGATGAAGTAATAATTAAATAAATTAAACATAAAAAATAAAAATATAAAGAATTTAATAATAAAATATTTAAAAATATTAAGGAAAAAAATAATATGACATCTGGTAACTCGACAAATTCTCAAAGCAAAAGTTATACTTCTGCCTTAATTACAATGACTTCGCTATTTTTTATGTGGGGTTTTATGACAGTAATGAACGATGTTTTAATCCCGCACTTAAAGAAAATTTTTGAACTCAGTTATTTTCAATCGATGTTGGTTCAAACATCTTTTTTTAGTGCCTACTTTTTTGGTTCGCTTGTTTATTATTTAATTTCATCAAGCTCAGGTGATCCTATAAATAAAATTGGCTATAAAAATGGAAATATAATTGGATTAGTTCTCTCGGCTTTAGGAAGTGCATTGTTTTATCCTGCAACAATTTTGCATGTCTATTGGTTTTATCTTTTAGCACTTTTTGTACTAGGTCTGGGTTTTACAATTTTACAAATAACAGCAAATCCTTACGTAGCAATTCTCGGTGATCCTAAAACAGCATCGAGTAGATTAAATTTAGCACAAGGTTTTAATTCGCTTGGTACAACATTAGGTCCGCTTGTTGGAGGAACATTAATATTCAAATATTTTGCAGGTGATGAAGCAGTAAAAATTCCTTACTTAGTTCTTGCAGGATTTTTGTTATTTCTTGCCATCATAATTAAATTCTCAAAACTTCCCGAATTTGCTAACGAAGAAAACATAGAAAAGGGAAGTGGAGCATTAAAATTTCCTCAACTTAAACTCGGTATTCTTGCAATTTTTGCTTATGTAGGCGGCGAAGTGGCGGTAGGAAGTATATTAATTAGTTTTTTCGGTTTGGAAAATATTGCAGGATTAAACGAACATGACGCAAGCAGTTTCCTCAGTTTATATTGGGGCGGATTGATGATTGGAAGATTCAGTGGAGCTATTTATTTGAGTGACATTCCAAATCAAACTAAAAAATTTGGTTTCATGATTTTAGCTGCACTAGCGGCTTTCTTTGTTATCTATTTTTCAAATTCAATTAAATCGGGTATGGAATTAAGCACTGTTGCTCCATTATTAATTTTTATTGTGTTAGCTTTTATTTTATTTGTACTGGGTAAATCCATTCCTTCCAGAACATTATATTTGTTTGCAACAATTGTAATTATTTTATTACTAACTACAATTTTAACAGAAGGAAAAATTGCATTTTGGGCTGTTATTGCAATTGGTTTATTTAACTCAATTATGTGGTCAAATATTTTTACACTTGCCATTGATGGTTTAGGAAAATATACAAGTCAAGGTTCTTCATTATTGGTTATGGCAATTCTTGGAGGAGCAATAATTCCTCCGTTACAAGGATGGATGGCAGATCATATAGGAGTACAATTATCATTTATTGTTCCAATATTTTGCTACATTTATATATTTTATTACGGTATATCTGGCTGCAAGAAGCGAATATAAATTTTAATGGAGGAAGATAGAATGGAAAAGAAACCGATAGTTTTAACTTTAGATGCAGGTGGAACAAATTTTGTTTTTTCTGCAATTCAAGAGAATGAAAAAATTATTGATGAAATACATATACCTACGGATCCAAATAATCTCGATGTTTGTTTGAAAAATATTGTGGATGGTTTTAGTGAAGCTAAAAGCAAGTTAAAAGATAATCCTTCTGCTATAAGTTTTGCTTTCCCTGGACCTGCCGATTATCCTAAAGGCATTATTGCCGATCTACCTAACCTGCCTGCATTCAGAGGTGGGGTTGCGCTTGGTCCAATGCTCAAAGATAAATTTGGCATTCCGGTTTTTATAAATAATGACGGAGATTTATTTGCTTATGGAGAAGCACTTTTAGGTTTTCTTCCACATGTTAATAAAAAATTAGAAGAATCTGATAGTCCTAAAAGATTTAAAAATTTAATAGGCATAACCTTTGGAACAGGTTTTGGTTGTGGAATAGTTATTAATAAAGTTTTGCTTAATGGAGATAACTCATGCGGGGGCGAAATTTGGTTATTAAGAAACAAACTTATGCCAAGTTCAAATGTGGAAGAACACGGTAGCATAAGAGGAGTGAAATCAGCTTTCTCAAAATATTCTAAGATCCCGATACAAGAAGTTCCGTCTCCCAAAGATATTTATGAAATAGCAAAAGGTGAACAAGAAGGAAATAAAGCTGCAGCCATAAAAGCCTTTTCAGATATGGCTGAAGTTGCCGGTGAAGCAATTTCAACTGCTGTAACTTTAATAGACGGTCTCGTTGTAATAGGTGGTGGTTTATCAGGTGCGGCTGATTTATTTTTACCGAAAATAGTTAATGAAATGAACGGTACTTTTACTAAATCGGACGGAACAATTTTTAACAGATTATCATTCAAAACTTATAACTTGGAAGATGATACTCAGTTTGCAAAATTTGTAACGGGTTCCGCAAAAAAGATTAAAATTTACGGAAGTGAAAAAACAATAGATTATGATGCTGAAAAAAGAGTGGGCATTGGAATTTCCAAGTTGGGTACAAGTCACGCAATATCTTTAGGAGCTTATGTTTTTGCCGTTAATCAATTGAATAAGTAAATAGAAAGTTTAAGACTGTAATTAGAATTACATTTAACTAAATGTTCTACGGTTTCTCTAATTTCTTTCTCTTTTTTTGTTAAAAGCTGTATTGATTTCCGGGTGATTTTTACGATAATAAATTTACAAAAAAAACTTTAAGATGAAATTATTTGTAATATTATTTACCATAGGAATTAATAATGGAAACTTACTACGATCCATCGCTAACCGCCAGTATTTTACTTCAAGAAGTAATGAAAGAATTAAAAATCAAATTTTCTCCTGCTGAATGTTGTAAATATGGACTTGATAAGAAAATTTTTAGAAGATGTAAGCAGGTAATCGAAAAATTATATGTAGATAAAGATTATCAAGAATTGTTAAAGTTTTATGTCTCGAGTTACTTTTTAGATGATTCTGTTGAAGAACAAGCAGTTATTTATCAAGATGTTGAAAAAAATTTTCTTGAATCTCAGTACGGTAATTTTTTCTATATAGAAAAAAATTTAACCAACTGATTATATTGGTTACAGGTTTTCATGTTTGAAGATTTCAGATTTCTTTTGATGTTTATCAGCTTCTGTTTAATACGTCAAAAAACTATCGAGTTAACTGAACACAAAATTCAAAAAGCAAAACCTAAATAATAAAACTGAAATATCTAATTTGACTTCTTAACTATTAAATTTACTTTCTATCCCGGAGGCCAAGTCATTTTTCTACCACCAAGCAAGTGCATGTGGATATGATAAACATCTTGTCCACCGTTAAAGCCGCAATTAAAAACCAAACGAAATCCATCTTCTGCAATTTTTTCTTTCTTTGCAATAAGATTAGCAACATCATACATTTCGCCAAGTAATTGAGCGTGCTCCGAACCTTTGATCTCTTTTACTGTCGGGATTTCTATTTTAGGAATTATTAAAATATGTACGGGGGCTTGCGGATTTATATCTCTAAAAGCAAGTACGTTTTCTGTTTCGTGTACAATATCAGCCGGTATTTCTTTTCGTATTATTTTAGAAAAAATCGTTTCACTCATTTTTACCTTCTTTTTCTATGTTATATTTTTTTATTTTATTATATAAATGACTTCGTTGAATATCCAAAATTTCAGCAGTTTTACTTATATTCCAATTATTGCTTTCCAATTGTTTTTTTATAAATACTCTTTCCGCTTTTTCTTTAAACTCTTGGAATGAATTTGTAATATCAATAAAATCTTCTTGTTTATTTACCGAAACCGGTAAGAGTTTTATAATATCGTCTTTTTCAATATTTTCTTTTCCTATCATGATAATTATTCGTTCAACAATGTTTCTTAATTCTCTTACGTTACCTGACCAATTATACTCTGCTAAAACCTTATAAGCATCTTTTGAATATGTTTTTACCGATATTTTATTTTGCTCACAGATTTTTTTTGTAAAGAAATCAACTAATAGGGGAATATCTGCTCTTCTTTCTCTAAGTGGAGGAACCTTAATGGGAATAACATTCAGTCTGTGAAATAAATCTTCCCGAAAATTTCCGTCAAGAATTTCTTTCTTTAAATCCTTATTTGTAGCTGAAAGAATTCTTACATCCACCGGGATTTTATTGTTTCCTCCTACTCTCTCAATTATGCCTTCTTCAATTGCTCTGAGAACCTTAGCTTGGGCTTGCAGACTCATATCTCCAATTTCGTCTAAAAATAGTGTGCTCCCATCAGCTTGCTCAAATTTGCCTATGCGTTTTTGAGCTGCTCCCGTAAAAGAACCTTTTTCGTGCCCAAATAATTCCGATTCAATTAATTCATTTGGTATGGCAGCACAATTAACTTCAATTAATTCTTTATCAGCACGTTGACTTTTTTTATGAATTGATTTAGCCACCAATTCTTTTCCCGTTCCATTTTCGCCGGTGATTAAAACTCTAGAATCACTTGGGGCAACTCTTTCTATCAATTCAATAACTGATTTAATTTTAGTGCTTTCTCCAATTATAGTTTCTTCTTGTTTTAGATTTTCTGATAGTTTTTTATTTCTATTAATTAAGTCGGTTTTTTCTACTGCATTTCTTATGCTTATTAGGAGTTTATCTCTGTCAATTGGTTTTTCAATAAAATCAAATGCTCCCATTTTTGTGGATTTAATTGCATTTTCAAGATTGCCATGTGCAGAAATCATAATTGGGCTTATATTTATTTCATTTTCGGAAATCCATTTAAGCACCTCGAATCCTGTCATGCTTGGCATTTGTATATCTAATAAAAGAGCATCGTATGAGTTATACTCCAATTTTTTTAAGCCTTTCTTTGCATCGGTAGTTGAATCAACGTTATAATCTTCGTACTCTAAAATCATTGAAATACTCTCGCAAATTTCAGGTTCATCATCTATAATTAGTATCGATTTCATAAATTGATTTATTTTAATATTTAATAATATTAATAATAAGAAAAGAAAAATAAAGAATACACTTTAAAAAACTGTGAAGGCTTTAAGTTTGGATTTTCTCTTAAAGACTTTCCGAATAATTCTCCTAGATGATTTGTAATAATATCTTTGAAATCTACCGCTCCGCTTATTTTAAATGTTGCTTCAAAATGCTCGACGAAGAGTCCCATAAATTTTGAAAGATTAAAAAATGAAATATTGTAAGCAAGAAATGCATTCCCAAAAAAATGTGCAACTTTATCTTTGTCCTGATTGCCAATAGAATCAGAATCAAAGTAAACAAGTCCGGGCGAATGTTTTACTTTTTCTTTAAATAATCTTTCTTTAACAGCAGGCAGTTTTAAATATATTTTCTGATTAAGAAGAGGAATAGTAACACCCATTTTATCAAAAGGAAGTGTGGCAAAAGTTAAAGCAAGCAGAGCTTCGGAAATATCATCTTGATAAAATTTAATGGCAACTGAATATAAATAATCAACTTGCTCAAGGTCAGATAAATCTTGAGGTAGTTTTTGTTTGGCAATTATTTTGGATAAATAAATTACTCCGTCTTCAAAAGTTGGTTTTTGGGCGTAAGTTATCTTTACTGTGGTAACAACGAAAGTTAAAAAGAGAAAACATATTTTTATCTTTACTAAAATTAACTCTATTTTTTTTTTACTGTTAATCATACATATTAAAAAAAGTGTTTCAAATGAAAAAAATATTTGTTGATTCCAATATAACTTTTACTTACAAATTTTCTGTTTTAACATTTAACTGAAATACCCAACGCCGGCTTTGAACAACTTAATTTCTTTGTTACCGGGAATATTTTTTCCTACAAAATTACCAAGACGTTCATTATGTCCCATCTTTCCATAGATTTTGCCGTCCGGACTTGTAATTCCTTCAATTGCATCAAAAGAACTGTTGGGATTGAAGAAAACATCCATTGTCGGATTTCCGTCAAAATTCACATACTGAGTTGCAACTTGTCCGTTCTCTTTAAGTTTGTTCAACCAGTCATCATTAGCAATAAACCTTCCTTCGCCGTGGGAAATAGGGACTGCTTGAATTTCTCCGAGTTTAACATTGCTCAACCAAGGCGAAAGATTGGAAACAACCTTTGTATAAATTATTTTCGAAACGTGTCTATCAATTTTATTAAAAGTAAGAGTAGGGGAATCTTCCGTTATCTCTCTTATTTCACCGTAAGGAACTAATCCGAGTTTTATTAAAGCCTGAAATCCGTTACAAATACCAAGAATTAAACCGTCTCTATTTTTCAATAAGTCGTTCACTGCTTCTTTTATAAGAGGATTTCTAAAAATTGCAGCAATAAATTTGCCGCTTCCGTCAGGTTCATCGCCTGCACTAAATCCACCCGGGAGCATTATTATTTGTGAGCTTTTAATTTCTCTTTCTAACTCATGGATTGTTTCATCAATCATTTTGGGAGTAAGATTTCTTATTGGCAATGAAGATATTTTTGCTCCCGCTTCATTGAATGCTTTTGCTGAGTCATACTCGCTGTTGGTTCCGGGGAAGACCGGAATAATAACTTTTGGCGAGGCAAATCTTTCTGAAGCCACAATTATTTTTTTAGATTTAAAGTTATAATCATTTTTAATTTTTCTTTCAATTTTTAGATTTGTCGGGAAAATGTCTTCAAGTGGCTTTACCCAAGCTGATATTGCTTCTTCAATCGATATTTTTATATCATCAATTTTTATAAATTTTTCTCTAGTTGTGTTCCCGAGATTTATAAAATAATCGGTATCAAAATTATTAGCTTTTACTTCCGCAACAATTCCGCCAAATCCGGGAGCGAACAAAGTGTTCTTATCAATTTCGGGAGCAAGATTAAAACCTACTTTATTACCGAAACACATTTTGCTTATAGTTTCGGAAAGCCCTTTACTTTTTACCGTGTGCATTGCCAAGATATTTCCGGCAATATTTTCTTCGGTAATTTTTGAATAAACCTTTTTTAATTTATCAAAATTTGGCAGATAGTTTTCATCAAGCGCAATAGGGAAATAGATAACTTCAGAATTTGTTTCCTTGAATTCAGGAGAAACAGAATTATTTAAGTTTAATGTATCTACCGCAAAAGAAACCAAAGTTGGTGGAACATTCAAATTTTTGAAAGAACCCGACATGCTATCTTTACCACCAATTGCCGCCCTCTCAAAATTTTGTTGAGCATAAAATGCTCCGAGAAGAGCAGCAAAAGGTTTGCTCCATTTTTCGGGAGCACCATTTAATCTTTCAAAATATTCTTGAAATGTAAACCAAATTGATTTATAATTTCCACCGGAAGTAATAATTTTTGCAACTGATTCAACAACAGCATAAACGGCTCCGTGAAATGGTGAGATTTCGGAAAGATACGGATTATAACCGTAGCTCATAACTGTTCCGGTTGTTGTCTCTTCTGTGGTTGTAGGAATTTTGGCAATCATACTTTCCGGGGGTGTCAGTTGGTATTTTCCGCCAAAAGGATAGTTTACTGTTGCTGCTCCGACACAATTATCAAATCTTTCGACCAATCCTTTTTTGCTTGAGATGTTTAAGTCGGATAAAGTTTTTAACCATTCATCTTTTATGTTATCATTTACACTCGGAGCAAAAAAGTTTTCTACAGAAGAGTTTGTAACCTTTATGTTTGTCTTCTTTACCGCTCCGCTACTGTTTAGAAAATCTCTGGAGATATTTACAATATCTTTTCCTCGCCAGAACATTTTCATTCTTTTTTCTTTTTTTACGGTTGCAGCAATTGTAGCTTCAAGATTTTCTTTTTGAGCAAACTTAATAAATTTTTCTTTGTTATTTTCAGAAACAACACAAGCCATTCTTTCTTGGGATTCTGAAATTGCAAGTTCGGTTCCATCTAAACCTTCATATTTTTTTGGAATTTTGTCTAAATTTATTTCTAATCCGTCAGCTAATTCTCCAATTGCCACGGAAACACCGCCGGCTCCAAAATCATTACAGCGTTTAATTAGTTTAGTTACATCCGGTTTTCTAAAAAGTCTTTGAATTTTTCTTTCTTCGGGAGCATTTCCTTTTTGAACTTCTGCCGAACAGCTTATTATTGATTCTTCCGTATGAGCTTTCGATGAACCTGTTGCTCCGCCGCAACCGTCACGTCCTGTTTTACCTCCGAGTAAAATTACTACATCGCCCGGTTTTGGTTTTTCTCTTACAACATTTTTTTTGGGAGCAGCTCCAATTACCGCACCGATTTCCATTCTTTTAGCAATATATCCTGAATGATAAATTTCATCAACAAGTCCGGTGCTTAATCCAATCTGATTTCCATAAGAACTGTAGCCGCGAGCAGCTTCAGTAGTTATTTTTCTTTGTGGAAGTTTTCCTTCAATTGTTTCTTCGATTGGTGTTCTCGGATCAGCTGAACCTGTTACACGCATGGCTTGATAAACATAAACTCTACCGGAAAGCGGATCACGTATTGCTCCGCCGAGACAAGTTGCTGCTCCCCCGAACGGTTCTATCTCTGTCGGGTGATTGTGAGTTTCATTTTTAAACATTACTAACCAATCTTCATCTTTTCCTTTTACATCAACTTTAACTTCAATGCTGCACGCATTAATTTCCTCTGATAAATCAAGTCCGGGAAGTTTACCTTCTTTTTTTAACTTTTTCATCGCAATAGTTGCAATATCCATTAGGCAGATGTCTTTGCCTGCTAATTTTTCTTCATAAACATTTTTGCGTGTTTGTAGGTAGTTTTCATAAACATTTTTAATTTTGTTTGATGTTGCTCCTTCTTCAAATTCAACATTTTCAATTTTTGTTAAGAAAGTTGTATGTCTGCAGTGGTCCGACCAGTAAGTATCTAAAATTTTTATTTCGGTTAATGTAGGATTTCTTTTTTCTTCATTCTTAAAGTAATCTTGACAAAACTTGATGTCATCAAAATCCATTGCCAAGCCGAGGGATTTTAAAAGTTTAGTTAGCTCTGTTTTATCCATCTCAATAAAGTTGTTAATAATTTCTACATCTTCTGGGATTGTTAAAATATCTTTAAGAGTTTTGGGTTTTATCAGATTAGCTTCGTGAGATTCAACGGGATTTATAATATAGTTTTTTATTTTATCAATATCAGAACCTTCCAAATTTCCGCTAAGGATTATTAATTTAGCACTTTTTACTAAAGGTCTTTCACCTTGTGTTAAAATTTGTATAGCTTGAGAAGCTGAGTCAGCTCTTTGGTCATATTGACCCGGGAGATATTCAACTGCAAAATATTTGTCATTTTCATTGAGTTGTATTTCTTCATCATAAACAATATCTAAGGGTGGTTCTACAAATATTGTATTTTTTGCTTGTTCGTATATTTCATCGGAAATCCCTTCAATATCGTAGCGGGCAACTATTCTTAATTTCTCTAAATTTTTTAGTCTTAATATTTCTTTTAGTTCTGTAAATAATGAGTTTGCTTCAACATTAAAGCCCGGTTTTTTCTCAACAAAAATTCTTCTTACGTTCATTAATTCTCCATGAGGATTTTGAAATTATTTGAAAGATTTTATTTATCAAAATTAAAAAAAGTAAAATTTATATGGTATAACTAAGCCCAACTTTTTGGGAAAGTTGGGCTTGATTTTTATAGTTCCTTCAGTAATTCTTCTACAGCTTTTTTAAGTTGTAAATCGTTTTCGGTTGTTTTTGCGTTTGGTGAGTTTTCAACAATAATATCCGGAACAGCAGGAACTAAGTCCATATTTGAATTATCCGCTTTTACAAACCAGCCTCTAAATGGTAATCTAATAAAAGAACCGTCTATTAAGCCCAAACCGCCTGTAGAAATAACTGCTCCGAATGTTGGTACGCCAATTAGCTTGCCAATTCCCAAATGTTTATAAGCATGGGAAAAAATTTCTGCATTGGAATAACTATTTTGATTGCAAAGTACAATTGAAGGTTTTGTCCAAGCCGAATAAGGAAGCCTTTCCCCGAGTGGATAATATTCTCTAAATTTATTTTTTTCTATTTTTAGATTTTTTGCAGCACCTCTCGGAATTGTATAAGCGTGTTGCTTGTAATTTAGGACTGTCATTAAGTAATCGGTTATCCATCCGCCGCCGTTAAATCTAACATCAATAACAATTCCTTCTTTACCGTGTGCCCTGGCAGTAAATTCTCTTTCAAATCTTTCAAAACTATTCCAGCCCATTGCCTGAATGTGTAAGTATCCGAGTTTTCCTTTAGAGAACTTATCAACGAGCTTTCTGTTTCTTTCTACCCATTGGTTATAGAGCTCTTTTCTTAATGATGTTGTTGGTCTAATTGCAATCTCTAAATCTTTTCCTTTTCTTTCAACATTAAGTAAAATCTTTTGGTCTGCTTTGTTGTTTAACAAGGAATAGAAATTTGTTGTTTTTGTAATTGGATTACCATTAACTGCTTTAATAATATCATTTACTTTTAATCTGCTATTGTTTTTATCTGCAGGAGATGTATCAATAATATGTATTACTTTTATGCCGTTTTCAACTTGTTCAATAGAAATTCCTAACATACCTGTTTTGTCATTTTGTAATTGTTCTCTGGCAGCGTGGCTTTTCATTCCCATATGACTTGCATTTACTTGTCCGAGCATAATGTTATACATATCAGCAAAATCTTGATCTGTTGAAGCAGCCATACACCAAGGTTTGTATTTAGATTTTAATGAATCCCAGTTTTGTCCGTGGAAGTTGGGGTCATAAAATTTATCTCTTAATGCTCTCCAACTTTCTTCAAATTTTTGTTTTTTCTCTTCACTAAAATTTATTTCCATTTTTGCATTAAAAGGAAGTGTCTCGTTTTTGCCACTCTTTAAGTCTAATCTATTTAGCATTCCTTTTTGATTGTAAAACAAGTAATTTCCATCATCCGAAGTTTTAAGATTCCAAAGATTGCTTCCTGAAGAAGTTAATTCTTTAATATCTTTTCCATTCCATTTTATACTGAAAATATCACTTCCTTTTTTTGTAGGTGATTTACTTCTAAAATAAATTGTTTCTCCGTCATCCGAAAATTGAAAATCGGTTTGGTCTCCATCAAGCGAAGTAACCTGAACTAATCTTTCAAAAATATTTTCAGTATCAATTTCAATTGTTTTTACTTTAGTTGAATCTTTATCTTTCTTATCTTCTTTTGATTCTTCATATTCATCCCAATCATCTTGGGTTTTCTCCCAATCATCTTTCTTTAACCACACAAACCAAATATCGAAATTATTATTTTTTCTTTGTGATACAAAACCAAGTTTGCTTCCATCTTTACTCCAAACAGGTAAAAAATCATTTCTCGGATGCATACTCACATTTATCGGTACGGCATTTTTTTCAAGTGGATAAATATAAATTTCATTATTGAAATAAAGATCGCTCAATGAGTAAGCTAACCATTTACTATCAGGACTCCAACTAATATTCTTTGGGGTTGCCCAGCCGTCTAAGATTGTTTGGGAGTTGCTGAGTTTTCCGCTTTGAACTAAGTCTGCTTTAATAAGTTCGCCAATACCGAGTTGATAAACAATACTTTTTCTATCTGGCGAAACAACGGGGGATGATTCATTTTCCGGTGTGTCAGTTATTCTGATTGTTTTATGTTTGAGAGATTTAAATATGTTGGACTCATTATTATCAGAAGAAGTAAGCATATATAAATCTTTCTGTCCTTCTCGATCGCTGATAAAAATTAAAGTTGAGTCATTGAGCCAAGCGGGATCTTGATCGCGGTAAGGGTGATTTGTAAGATTTATAGTTTTATTTTTTTCTTTGTTGTTTTCCGTTAAAAAAATTTCGCCACGAACTACAAACGCCGTATACTTTCCATTAGGCGAAACAGAATATTCATCCATTTTATTAGAAAAGTTTTTGGAAATAACAGGATCAAATCTGTAATCGGAAGAAATTTCTATGTTTACCTTGCTTATAGAATTATCTGAAAGATTTAATAAATAAATATTTGTTCCTTTTTCAAAAACGATGAATTTACCGTTTCCACTTACATTAAAATATCTGATTCCATTATCTTCAAAGTTTGTTATTTGCTCAGGGGAACTTATTTTTCTCCCTTTATCATCAATATTCATTTTGTACAAATTATATTTTCCGTTACGCGAACTAATAAAATATAATGTTTTGGAATCAGCCCAGCGCGGCAACAAATCGTGTCCGTCAAAATCAGTTAATTTGTTAAAAGATTTTTTTGCAATATCGTAAGTCCAAATATCATAATTAGCACTTCCTTTATAAGCTTCTCTCGTAACTCGTCCCCATCCGATAGATAAAGCAATAAATTTGTTATCAGGTGATTTTGTTGCAGTTTTTCCGGTTGCATCAAGTAAAAGATGAGGTGTGCCTCCGTTAGCTGAAACAAAATTTAATTCTTGATCCCACTCTACTTCTTTGAAGTTTCTTGCCGTAGAAAAAAGAAGAGTGTTATCGGTAGCAAAATCGGTTAAATTGTCATTTGCTGAATGATATGTAAGTCTTGTAGGCGTTCCTCCATTTGAAGGAATGATAAAGATATCATTGTTTCCATATCGATTTGAAGAAAAAGCAATTTTATTATCGTCTTTACTCCAAAATGGATTTGTTTCATAAGCTTCATGTATTGTTATGCGTTCTGCTCTTCCACCTTTAGATGGCACTACCCACAAATCTCCTGAATAGGAAAAGACAATTTTGCTGCCGTCTTTGTTTATATCCGGAAATCTGCATAAAAGTGTTTGTTCTTGAGCATAGAAAATTGAAGTGAAAACAATCAACATAAGAATAATTCTTAAAGTTTTAATCATATTTTTTACTCCCTTGATGTTTGATTAAATAAGTATTTGCAAATTTAGCTAATTAGCCTGAAAAAAATTAATGTAAACGGAATTAAAGTTCTAAGTGAATGAAAAAGATATTCTTCATGTTTATGGTAAATATGTTTAATTTTGAAGTGGTGTATATTTTATTAAAAATTTGTGAGTTAAAATGAATGTAAAAAAATCTCTTTACGGAAATAAAGATAGCCAAGAAATTTATCTTTATACTTTAACCAATAAGAATGGAATGATTGTTTCACTAACAAATTACGGTGGCATTATTACGGAAATTATTGTTAAAGATAAATATGGTAAATTCAGTGATGTTACACTTGGATTTGATAGTTTTGAAAAATATTTAAACAACTCTGTTTACTTTGGTGCAATTGTCGGAAGATGTGCGAATAGAATTGCCAACAGTAAATTTACAATTGACGATGTTGAATATAAAGTTACCCCCAATGTAAATCCGCATCATCTGCATGGTGGAGAAATTGGTTTTGACCAAAAAATTTGGGAAGCCGAATCTTTCAAAAAAGAAGATGAAGTTGGTGTAATTCTACGGTACTTCAGCAAAAATGGGGAAGAGGGCTATCCCGGTAATCTTAAAATTAAAGTAATTTATTGTTTAAATAATAAAGATGAAATTAAAATAGATTTTTTTGCTGAGACTGATAAATCGACACACATCAACTTAACAAATCACACATATTTTAATTTGAAAGATGCAGGCAAAACTCCCGTTTATGGGCATGAACTTCAAATTAATGCCGACTCATTTATGCCAATGACAAATGAATCAATTGTAACCGGAGAAATTGTTCCGGTTCAAAACACACCTTTCGATTTAACGAAAATGAAATCAATCGGGTTAAATATAAATAGTGAACATGAACAAATAAAAATCGGCAGAGGCTTTGACCATAATTTTGTCTTGAACGGAAAAAATGGTGAACTAAAAGAAGCTGCAAAAGTTTTTGAGCCGACAACCGGAAGAATACTTAAAGTTTTAACAACCGAACCCGGAGTTCAATTCTATGCAGGGAACTATCTTGATGAAACTCTAAAAGGAAAACATAATACAAAATATTTTCCGAGAGCCGGATTTTGTTTGGAAACTCAGCACTTTCCTAATACACCTAATAATCCAAGTTTTCCGAAAACTTTGTTGAGTCCCGGAGAAAAGTTTAATTCAACTACTATTTTTAAGTTTGGGCTAGAAAAATAATATATAATAATCATTATATTTAAAAAAAATAAAAATTTTCTATTCTATAGCTTTATATTCTAAATGCGAAATAATTGATGAATTTAATGCTTTCTTTATTAAATGGCATAGTAGTTAATTATTTTAATTTATTTTTAATTTTAGTAGATAGTTATTTAATGTTGCCTGTAAATAGAAAGCAAATAATATTTTTTTAATAAAATTTAAGGAATGTATAGAAAACTATGAAGCATAAATCTAATAAATGGAAAAAATTCTTAATTATTCTAATTCTCTTTTTAGCCGGTTATTTTATCTTTAATAAATTCTTAAAAGATGAATTAAAACAAGTTAGAATTGATAAATCAGGTAAAATTACAGCCACCACAAAACTTGTTGTAGCCGAACAGAAACAATACTATTCCCGCTTTGTAGATACCGGAAGCAAAAATGAATTTCTTAACGCAATAACTTTAGGATTCTTAAAAGGGAAACTTTATTTTCAATGGGAATCTGAAAATGTTTATGGAATAAATATCACTAAGGATAATCCTATTCTATGGAAAAGATTAGATGAACCGGGAGCAATTGAAATTATATCTCCTCCTATTGAATTATTGAGCTGCGAAATTTCTTTAGACCCTGAAAAATATGTTGTGTTAGATGTTTACCGAACACTTGCTGAAGACGAAGAAAAGTTTAAGGAAAAATACCGCGAAAAACAATTTCAATTAACTCGTGCTGACGCATTAAAAATTCTTGATGATAAAAAATTAGAAGAAATTGCCAAAGCTGTAATTGGTGAACATGTTAAAAATATCTTAAATCAAGAACTTACAACGGAGAAGATTCATAAAGCAATTGTTAGATTCAGGTAATGTTTTATAGGAAAAAATATGAATGATAAATGGTTAGAGTGGGCAAGAGAAATTCAAGCAATTTCTCAAAAAGGATTAACATACTCCAAAGATAAATTTGATATTGAAAGATTTAAACAACTCCAAAATGTAGCTGCTGATATTCTTTCTAATTATTCGTATCTCAATAAAACTAAAGTCAAAAATATTCTTACCAAACAGGATAGTTACGCAACGCCCAAAGTTGATGTAAGAGGGATAGTTTTTCAAAATGAAAAAATTTTGTTAGTAAAAGAAAAATCTGATGGAAAGTGGGCATTACCCGGTGGCTGGGCTGATGTAAACCTTTCCGCAAGCGAAAATGTAGAAAGAGAAGTTTGGGAAGAGTCGGGTTACAAAGTTAAAGCTGTTCGTTTAATGGCTGTTTACGATAGAGAAAAACATCCGCATCAACCAAAATACTTTTCTCACATTTATAAAATGTTTTTCCTCTGTAAAATTTTAAGCGGTAAACCGACATTAAATATTGAAATAGATGCTATAGATTTTTTCTCTTTGGAAAAGCTGCCGGAGCTTTCCGTTATGCGGATTACCAAATCACAAATTAAAAGAATGTTTGAATTGAAAGAAATAGCAGCTACCGATTTTGATTAATCTCAACGTCAAATTCTCTAAAACTTCAGATAAACTAAAATTTTTTTATGATACGGGTGTGGCTAGTCATTACCGGCTAAGCGAAGTAATCTCGGTGGACCGCTTCGTTTCTCTCGCGATAAGAACAATTAAAAAAGATTACTTTAACAAAACTAATGAGCAAATAAAATAAGAGGTCTTTTTAGAAAAGACCTCTTATATCTTGTTATTTTACAAGCAGCATCTTCTTAACTTGGCTAAACTCACCACTTTGTAATTTATAAAAATACGGTTTGCACTTTTTGCCCAAGGGAATTATAAACCACCAAACTAACATGTCCTTCTTTTGGTATTTGATAACTTATATTAGTTATTGGATTAAACGGATTTGGATAGTTTTGATATAATACAAAATTATTGTCAATTATTTTTTCTTCTGTTACATTTGTTGTAATATCTAAAATAAAACATTTTTTTGTTGGCATTCTTACCAATAAATCACTTGAGTCCCACCATTCTTCACCTCCGGCAATCAAAATATTTTTATTATTCAGCTGTAATGCATGATATTTATTAAAGAGCATTTGAATACCAAATTCAGTAACTGATTTCATTTCAAATTGATTTATATCATATATTCCCCAAGTTTCAGGTACATCTCCTCCGGTCAATATTAAAGTATTCTCATTTATCTTAAAAACCCCCGGTGAACTTCTATATCGTTGGAGGGCATTCTTAACTTCCCACTTCTTCTCGTTTATATTATACAGTAAACAATTATTAATTGAAATTGCAGAACCCGTAACTCTATCATGGGAACTTCCTCCTAACAATAAAATATTACCATTATCTAATAAAATATGTTCGTGAAAAATTCTGGGAGCAATTAATGTATCACACTCTGTCCAAGTGTTTAATACCGGATCATATATTTCGCATGTATTCAAAAATTTATCTACATTGTTAAATCCTCCAGTAACCAATACTTTCCCATCAGCCATTTTTACGGCAGAATGATACTCTCTTTTATATATCATTGGTTCTGTTTCAGTCCATTTGTTTGTTTCCGGATTATATATTTCACACTTGTTATAAATTGTACTTATCTGGGCTTCAAAATCACGATCAAGACCACCAATTAACATTATCCTTCCATCATTTAATTTAACATACACTCCATGTAATAAATTTCTTCTATAAATGGTAGAATCTACAAAACGCCATTCTTTAGTTGTAGGATTAAATATTTGACAGGTTCTGGTGGCACCTCCAAAAGCTAATATTTCTCCCGAATTTAACAGCTCCATATAGTGTCCGCGTTTAGGAGCTAATAACGGAGTGGTAACTTCCCATTTTTGAGTAGTTATATCAAAGATTTCACAGCTAATTGCACTATTTATTGTATCTCTGCTATCCGACCCACTTACAAGAACATTACCGTTAGGTAAAACAACCATTGCATGCCCAACTCTTGCAATGTTTAAGGAATCAATTTCTTTCCATGGTTCAGATATTTGTGCAAAACAATTTAGGCTAAAGAGTAAAAATGTTAGTAATATTTTTTTCATGATTTTTTCTCCATAAATTAAAAAGGTAAGTTTATTGCCAAAGAAGTTAAACTATGTGAACCCTACAAAATAAATGTGTGCAGAAGTAAAAGCGTTTTTGTTTGTTTTTTTATCTAAATATCCAATTAAGTGTATGTCTATTTTATGGAAATATTCCGGTAAGAAAAAAGAAAGGTAATATATAATTGATAGAAATACCATAGTTTGATTAAGTCTTTTATAAAAAACAAAACAACAAAGGTATATAGATA
>PDWI01000367.1_pt1 | contig 72789 bp, 63 predicted proteins | sample 1430891 | NCBI WGS metagenome assembly PDWI01 (sample SAMN01162508, study PRJNA174530) | Oral metagenome, whole genome shotgun sequencing project. | biome: Marine environment; feature: Marine mammal; material: Swab sample of the gingival sulcus; isolation source: swab sample of gingival sulcus...
AACGGGTACCTGTCGACAGTGAATGGCAAAAGGTGAAGTATATGGTGTTTGACCTGCCGGAAAACCCGTTTACGTTTACTCGGCGCCTGCAGATACTGTCTGGCCTGATTGAGCAAACCAATATCCCCTGGCTGAATGAGGTAGCACAATATCGGGTAACAGACCAGTCCCGACTTTATTCCAGATTGTCGGATATTGTCCGTTCCGGTGGGGAAGGATTGATGCTGCAGCATCAAGATGCGTACTATCAGTCAGGTCGAACTGATCGGCTGTTAAAGCTGAAAGTTCGTCTGGATGCAGAAGCACGGGTTATCGATCACATAGGCGGTAAAGGCAAATACAAAAATCAGCTTGGTGCATTGGTAGTAAGAACCAAAGAGGGCAGGGAATTCAAAATTGGCACCGGGTTGTCGGATGCAGACCGTCAGAATCCGCCACCGATAGGCAGTTGGATCACCTATGAATACAGCGGGTTGACCGCTCACGGCTTGCCGCGTTTTGCATCTTTCAAGAGAATCCGGGCATATTGAAAACACGGTAACCTGAAGAATATGGATATCTGATGGATGCTCTGCGATTCATTGATGCCCGGGTTCAGGACTGGCCTGAACCATCAGGTTGCCGGGTTCACTCTTATATCCAGGGTTCACTCTTATATCCAAAGGTTGTGTGGTATCCAGGTGGACATCCCTTTGCGGGTAGGAGATCGGAATCTCCGCCTCATTCAGGGCATTGTAGATGGCGAGGTGCAATTCACTCAGGGTGGACATCCGGTTTTCATTTTTTGCCACGAATGCGCGTAGAGTGATAATCAGTGCGTTGTCGCCCAGACTCTCAAAATATACAGTCGGGGCGGGGTCGGGCAGCACCTGGGGGTGATCCTGTGCCAGGCGGGCCATAATTGTCATGGCCTTTTCCACATCGGAGCCGTAGGCGACACCTGCAGTGATTATCAGGCGGGTGGTCTGATCCGACAGTGTCCAGTTGAGCAATCGACTGGTGATAAACTCCTTGTTGGGTACAAGCAGTTCTTTATGATCCCAGTTTCGAATCGTTGTGGCCCGGATTTTAATTCGGGTCACGACGCCGTCAGTATCACCCACTGTGACCACATCTCCCACTCGAATCGGGCGTTCGAACAGGATAATCAGGCCACTGATAAAATTGGCGACAATTTCCTGCAGGCCAAATCCTATTCCCACACTTAATGCCGCTGCCAGCCATTGAAGTTGGGTCCAGCTGGCCCCCATTCTGTTTAATACTACCAGAAAGCCAATGGCAACAATCAGGTAGCCCAGGAGTGTGCGTGTTGTATAGAGGCCACCCTGGTTGTTTTTCATATAAGGCAGCAACATAAACTCCAGTAAAGCTGGCAGGCGTTTGGCTGCGATGAATGTAACGGTAATAATGAATACAGAGAGTCCGAGATTGAACAGGGAAACGGCATGATCGATCTCTCTGCCATCTTCAATCCGGGTGTAATGCCATAAGGTGAACTCATCAAGAATACTGAAAGCGGGCAGAATATCTGCCCAGATCAGCCAAAATCCGATAGCACCGCCCACAGCAAGGCCCGTGTTCAGTAACTCCTTTGCTCCCTTGCTGACTGCATCGATATCAATTTTGGGTTCCTCAACTTCCAGCAATGAATCGGTAGCGGAAGCCTCTGCAGATGACTCCTGGGCCTTTTGGCGAGCCGCAGCTCGCCGTTCCAGTGCATTTTTATATGCCAGTTGACGACTGGCCAATGTCAGCCAGCGTATCACAAGCTGGTGAATCAGTATCAGAACAATCACAAGTCCGAATGTATCCATAATCTTTAAACACAGGGTGCCTACCGTATAAAGGTAGCCGGCCAGCCCGGCAAGGCCAAACAGCAGTGGAGTAAAAAGGAAAAAATAGCCCAGTGCTGTACTGAATAGTTTTCCGGTTGACCGGGTGTCTGACCGGGCTGCCTTTGTTTCTCTCTGTTTTAGCAGCGTGGAGAGCAGGCAATAGCTTGAAAGCACCATGGTAACCAGAAATGAGAGATGAGGTAGTGCACCTGACAGGGTGCCAAAATCGTAACCGAGCAATATGAGTGAAAGAAGCATTGCCGGAATAAACAGGTACAGAAGCTTGTCCATCGCCAGTTTGATCTGATCAACGGTGGTGCCGGTCCATTTGAAATGGACGCGCAACAAACCATCGCTTCGGCAGGATTGGCGAATCAGTTGCACAAAAAACAATTGCAGCGCGACGGGGGGTAATATGGCTCCGATATCTGTCAGCAGATGGCTGGCCCTTATTGAAGACTGGATTGCCAGAGCAAACAGGGTTATGGTCAATGGTAACGGTGAGGCCAGCACGACCGAAAGTAGCAATGCTCGCAAGGTATAGTTGAATGAATCTGTGGTCAGGCGTTTAAGAGGCCGGGCTGATGCGGACAAGGCGGATATCAGTACTTTGCGTTTTGACACCAATACCAGAAGGGCAACAATACCAATCCCTGTCGCCAGACTGTTTGTCACCAGAATCTGGCGCAGATCCCCGGCCAGCAGGTGTAACCTGGAGAGAGACAGGAGTTCCACAAGTTGTTCAGGGGTTTGGCTCAGTAACTCAATATTCACCGCTTGCGAGCTTTTTACCCAGAGCAGGTGCTTTGTAATAAAGTCCTGGTATTTCTCCATGAGCGAAACCAGTTCCCGCACGGAATAATCCAGATTGCCCAACGCCCTCAAATGTTTTTGTTCAGACGCGATCACTCTGTCCAGGATGGTTTTTCGGTTTTCCAACAAAGAGTGCAACTCTTTATCCACCTCAGCGGACTGAGGTGTGTTTTTTGTCATTTGCGATATGATTCCGGCCACATTGCGGAGACTGCGTCTTTCTTCCTCATATTGTATTCTTTTCAGGCCAATCTCGGAGAGTCGCTGCTCACTCGTCAACTTTAACCAGTTATTCAGGGAAATAGCGGCAATACGGCGCCGGTCTTCAAGCAGAACCTGCCCCATTGCCTGGCTCAGCCCCGCCACTTCGATTTTTTTACGGGTGGCGGAAAAATCGTCTCGTAAATGCTGGATCGTTTCGCTTACACTCTGACCATGCTGGTTAACCTTTGCCAGTTTTTCCGCAATATTTCGCAATTCATTGCTTAAAGACAGATTTTTTGTTGCCAGATTGGTGATAATCGGCGTCTTGTTGGCTATATTTTGTTCTGCTTTAACTGCTTTTTTCCGAAACTCATCGGCATCTTTAACGCGCCGATTGGCCAGCGTTTTCTCCAGACTTACGATCTGGCCACGACCAATTTCCAACCTGTGTTGCAGCAAGTCGATCTCTGCATTGATAAAGTCCAGCAGTACGGGATTGTGTGCCAGTTCAGCTTCAAGCGCGAGGGTTTGGGATTCGACCAGACGCGTCTGAAGTTCGCTTTGCCACCGTTTAATGGTGTTACCCAGATCCTGTTTGGTCTCGGGGGAGACGCCGGGATAACGAAAACGGGGTGACAGATCAAACCGGGGCAATGAGGAAAGTTGTTGTCTGATTTGCTGCGGTCGGTTTTGTCGGGCAGTCAACTGTTCCTGCAACCTGGATAGTTGAGTTTCCAATGTCGTTTGTTGACTGATGGTATCGGCCAGTCGTTGTTCAATTTTTTCAATTGGTTCGTTGTCATTGATAGTCAGATCAGTATTTGGCGGGTGACGTTCCAGTCGTTTGGTTTTTTGTTCAATCTGCCGTATCTGGTCGGGCAGTTGACTGGTTGATTCACGATAGTCAGCCGTTTGCCGTTCGAATTCTTCAACTTGTTGCAGTCCTTTAAGTATGGTTGCCAGTTGATTGGTTAATCCGGTTTTTCGCGATTCACTCAATGCTGTGTTTTTGGCAAGCTGTTCCAGTCCGGCTTCAATCTGCTCCTTGTCGAGGGTAGCCCGGGCTGGCAGGCATAACAAAAGCAAAAGCAAAAGCAATGGCAGTAGCAATGCGACCGGACAACAGCTCTGGTTACAATCAGCTTTTCTGAAAAGCCGCATATTCAATACCCCGGTTGATGACCGACTGGTGGACATCCTGTTGTTTTTCATTGTACTTGTTCCTGCCTATGGTAACGGGTGCCAACGACTGGTTTTTATGCAGGATTATTAGTATGCTTTGTTATGGGAGAGTTAACTCCAAATAACAAGCCGGCGCGAATAATCGAGTCACTCCCAATATCCAGGCCAGTCCCAATATCCAAGAGAAGCCCGTATGTCATACCATAGTGAAAATGGCCGATCGTTTCCACTCGGTGCTCAAATCGTTTCTGGAGGAGTCAACTTTTCGTTGTTTTCCCGGGACGCCACTTTTGTCGAACTTCTTTTATTTGACGACGCAAATGATAAAAAAGCGGAGCGAGTGGTTCGTTTGGACCCTTCAGTCAACAGAACCGGTAATTATTGGCATACCTTTGTACCCGGCCTGGAGGCGGGTCAGCTTTATGGCTACCGTGTCAACGGCCCCTACGATCCTCACCGGGGACTGCTGTTTAATCCTCAAAAAGTATTGCTGGATCCCTACGCCAGGGCGGTGGTCACGGGCTCCAATTACAGTCGTGAGGCAGCAACAAGAGAGGGAGACAACGTCGCACAATGCATGAAGAGTGTTGTGGTCGACCAACGGGCACAATGGCAGGATCTGGGGCCGATTAATCGGAACCTGGAAGAAATTGTTATTTACGAAATGCACGTAAAGGGGTTTACAGCACATCCCTCTTCCGGTGTCAGTGAAGAGAAACGGGGCACCTATGCCGGGGTGATCGAGAAAATACCCTATTTGCAGGAGCTGGGTGTCACCGCCGTTGAGTTGCTTCCGATACAGCAGTTCGACCCCCAGGACAGTCCCGGGGGCAATCTGACGAATTATTGGGGCTATTCACCCATCAGCTTTTTTGCCGTACATCAGGGGTACAGTTCGGATAAAACTCCCCTCGGTGCAATTCAGGAGTTCAGAAATATGGTGCGGGCACTGCACCAGGCCGGGATTGAAGTTTACCTTGATGTTGTATTTAACCATACCGCTGAAGGCGGATGGGGCGGGCCGACACTGAGTTATAAAGGCATACAGAACAACACCTATTATATCTTTGATCAGGCCAGTCTTGAGTTTGCCAATTACAGTGGCTGTGGCAATACGTTCAATGCCAATAACTCTGTGGCCCGCAGAATGATTCGTGACAACCTTAAATACTGGGCGCAAGAGATGCACATTGACGGGTTCCGTTTCGACCTGGCATCCATTTTGACTCGGGATTCTTTCGGCAATGTGCTGAGCGACCCTCCGGTTCTCTGGTCTATCGAGTCCGATCCGGTTCTCGCCGGCACAAAAATTATTGCGGAGGCCTGGGATGCGGCGGGCCTGTATCAGGTTGGACACTTTGTCGGTGGCCGGTGGCAGGAATGGAATGGGCGATTTCGTGATCATGTGCGTCGTTTTATCAAAGGTGACTCTGGTGTCATCAGTGATTTTGCCGACAGTGTGATAGGTTCGCCGCGATTGTACTATGAGCAACGTGCGACTCCTCACAGATCGGTAAATTTCGTTACAGCGCATGATGGTTTTACCCTTAATGATCTGGTGAGTTACAACGATAAGCATAACGAAGCAAATGAAGAATCGAACCGTGATGGAGAAAACACGAACCTTAGCTGGAATTGCGGTGTTGAAGGGCCGACCGGGCTGCCTGGTGTCAACAGGTTGCGGCGTCGACAAATGAAGAATTTTATCAGTATTCTGATGATATCCATGGGTACGCCAATGCTAAGCATGGGAGATGAAGTATGCAGAACCCAGTGCGGCAACAATAATGCTTATTGTCAGGATAATGCCATTAGCTGGTTCGATTGGGAGCTGGTAAAAAAGAATCAGGACATGTTTCGTTTTACCCAAAAACTGATTTATTGGCGCCGAAAACGCAGCACCCGAAAAGTGACTCAGCCTACATTGGCTGATATGTTGGACAAAACGAAAATACAATGGCATGGTGCGAAGCCGTTTGCACCCGACTGGTCTGACCATTCACATGCGATTGCAGCATCCATTTTGGAGCCAAAAACGGGAGATTTGATGTATGTGGCTGTCAACGCCCATCACGAGGATATTCTTTTCGAGTTGCCTCAGTCCGAATCCACCCGGTGGTATCGAGTCATCGACACCTCCTTGCCAGGCCCTGAAGACGTTGTTGATTTGGAGGATGCAGTCAAATTGGAAGATCAAACAGGCTATTTGTTGACAGCCAGATCAATGCTTGTTTTGATTGCCTATGACAGGGTGAACCCTTGATCGCGCCCTGCTGTCGCATCGCTGTTGAACAAAAAGTACTATCGGTTTGAGTTGGTGTAATATGGCGCACCGGGTAATTTTTGACTCTGTTTTCTGCTCTTTATTCTATATTTTTTGTTCTCTGTGAGGCATTGCTATGCGAGTTCACCCCTGTTGGTCCGGTTTATTTGTCTGTTTACCTCTCATGGCGGCCGCCTGGGAAAAAAGTGACAAATGTGTCCTGGACTATGTTGCCAGTGCCGAAAACCAGGTGACTGTGGAAGAGGTGAAGAGAAAGTGTGACTCTTTTGATACAGGTGTGCAACTGCCTGAAAGATTACTCAAGGAAAAGGCAACCGAAGAAAACAATTTTGTTATTACCCCCCACAGACAGAATTATATTTTACCTTTCACCAATATGGACAAGCCCAATCAGGCCCCATACACCAGTCGTAATATCTATCCGGATGTCAAGGAGCCAATTCAGAAGCAGGAAGCCAAGCTTCAGATCAGTTTGAAAGTGCCACTGACCTATATGGATCTGTTGACTCGTGACGACGGGATTTATTTCGGCTTTACGCTGAAATCATTCTGGCAGGTTTATAACAGCGAGATTTCCGCTCCGTTCAGGGAAACCAACTATCAGCCGGAAATTTTCTATCAGGCTGCGATTCCGTCAAATTTTTTGGGGGGAGTCTGGTTCACTCGCATAGGGCTTGAGCACCAGTCGAATGGTCGCAGTCAATATCTCAGCAGAAGCTGGAACCGGGTATTCGCAGGGCTTGGCTTTCAGAGGAATAACTGGGTGCTGTTTGTACAACCCTGGTATCGCCTGGAAGAAAAAGAAAAGTATGATGATGGTGATCCCTTGACCCCGCCGCAGGCGAAAGGGGATGATAACCCGGATATCAGTGATTATATGGGGCACTTTGAATTTATGGCAGTATTCAAGCAGGAACGAATGCAGTATTCGGCTCTGACCCGTTTTAGCCCCAAAGGCAAAGGTGCCCTTGAACTGGATATGAGTTTTCCGCTTTGGGGTCGATTGAAGGGCTATGTACAGTATTTTAACGGGTATGGTGAAAGCCTGATCGATTACAATCACCGGGTTCAACGCATCGGTCTGGGCGTATTGTTGACAGATATTCTCTAGGCTGTGTTGTGTGTGGGTTTTAACACGAGTTCAGGCTGGCAGGGATTGCCGATATCGCTATTTTCTGTGAAACAGGATTGATTTTGTCCAATTGAGATTAATTTTCACAAGACACTTTCTGATCACCTCCCTGTGTTATAAACTTTCCACCAACTTTCACAGACTAATGATGACAGATTACTGATGAAAAAATACCTGTTTCTTGCGCTCGTTGTTGCACTGATACTTTATTTTACCGGGTTGTTCACCGACTTTATTCAACTGTTCAAGCTGGAAGATGGCCATACCAATTGGCAGTATGTGGCCAACTGGTCGAGCGGTATCCTGATCCTGGCTTTGACAATTACCGTTGGTGTCCTGTTTTTCAGCCGTGCTGAAACAGCCAGAGCCAATCTTGAGCTTACAGCAATCAGGAACGATCTTGAAATTCGCGTGCAGGAACGCACGGCAACCCTGGATGAGTCCAATCGCCTTTTGAAAGAGGAGATTGAGCAGCATCTGGAAACAACCAACCGTTTGCACGCTTCGGAAACCTACATTAAAAATGTTCTGGAATCGATGCCTACCATGCTGGTCGGGTTAAATGCCAGGGGTGAAATTACCCACTGGAACAAAAAGGCGGAAAAAAACACAGGTATTGCAGTGAAAGATGCACTGGGCAAGTACCTGTGGGATGCCTACCCGATTATCACAGTCACCAAAGGACAGGTCAGTGAGGCATTGGAAAAAAATGTGACCTTGAATTTCAAGCAGAGCCAGCGTGACTTGTTTCACTATGACATTACCATCTACCCGTTGAACGGTTCCATTGAGCCGGGTGTGGTGATTTTGATTGTCGATATGACCAATCAGGTGAAATCGGAAAACAAGTTGATTCAACGAGACAAAATGTCTGCCATGGGGGAGCTGGCATCTTCCATGGCGCATGATATCAATGTGCCGGTGCAGGCTATTTTTTCTGACCTTTCCCGCGCTCGGGAGCTGGTAAGGGCCATGTCTGGTCAGGTTCGTTCCGGTTGTGAGCCGTTGTCCGGACAACTGGATCAACTTGACAGGGAACTCCAGGATGTAAAAAGTCAGGGCAAGCATGCTGCTGCCATCATTTCCAACCTGCTCAATTTTGCCAGTTCCCACGACGACACCAAGCAGGAAGCGTATGTGACCGAAATTATGGATCATACCATCGAACTGGCTCGCAGTGCGCTTTCTCTACCCCACGGGTTACGATTTACCGACCTGACAATAGAGCGGGATTACGATCAGGAACTGCCCTTGCTGCCCTGTTTTGTCTCGGAGATTCAACAGGTGTTTCTCAGCTTGCTCCGTCACTGCTTTTATTCCATTGGCGAGGTTGATCGGGAAGACTTTATTCCTGTCATCCGGGTACGAGTTCTGGAGTGCTACGATGCACTCTGGATCAAGATTTCTCACAACGGCAAAGGACTTACCAGTGAAGAGCAACAGTACATCTTTGAGCCTTATTTCAGCAACGAAAAGCCTGAAGTGGAGTACGACGCAGGGAAACGTTTGTCATTCCCGTATTTTATAATGACTGAACACCATAACGGCCAAATGGCTGTGACCTCGGATATCAATGCGGGTACCACCTTCCATATCCAGCTTCAACTCAATGCCTGAGCCGGCGCACAAGACCGGCTGGCCTGGTGTCATGCACGCAGCTTTCGAAAAAGTAACAGGGCCGATACTTGAGAGCAGGACAGGTACCTGATGACAATTTGATGGCGACAGGGTACCTGGTCGCAATACAGGCGACAACAATATCGCAACACAGATAACAGCAAGACAGTCAGTTATCCAGACACTCAGTTACTTGACAACAATAGTCTGCGCTCCCTTTACCACCTCTTCCGGGTCGGGTCGTTTCGGAACAGTCAGGCCCTTTTTTACTGCCGGTCTCTGGCCTATTGTCTCGTGCCAGCGTTGCAGGTGAGGCAAGTCATCAACGGAGACACCGGACCACCTGAACGTCCTCGTCCAGGCATAATTGGCAATATCTGCAATACTGTAGTCTCCCGCGAGATACTCGTTGTCAGCCAGATGCCCGTTCAGCACGCCAAGTAACCGCTTGACCTCCTTGTGGTATCGGTCAATGGCGGGTTGGATTTTTTCAGGAAAATATCGGTAAAACACATTGGCCTGTCCCATCATCGGGCCGACTCCGCCCATTTGGAACATGAGCCACTGGATAACACGGGATCTGGCCTTTGCATCCGTTGGGCATAGCAGGCCGGTTTTTTCTGCCAGGTACATGAGTATGGCACCCGATTCAAAAACGATAAAGCCATCGTTCTCCCTGTCCACAATAACGGGGATTCGTCCGTTTGGATTCATGCGCAGGAAATCGGCCGATTTCTGGTGGTTTTTGGCCAGGTCAACCGGGATTGTCTGGTAGTCGAGTGCCATTTCCTCCAGTGCAATGCTGACCTTGTGGCCATTGGGTGTGGCCGAGGTGTAAAGCTCTATCATGTTGCCGGCTCCCGGTTCAGGCTTTTGCCGAAGGTCGGCTGGACACACGTTGATGCCAGCTCAGCAAGTTCGCCTGGTCAGGCTGGATACGAAGGTCATTCACCTTGTTGAAGTCAATGGTACATAGTGCGGTGATGTCAGCGATACTGAACCGGTCACCAGCGATGAACGTTTTGCCGTCCAGGTGACGATCCAGTTTTTCAAAAAATCGCCCGGCGTTTCTTCTGCACTCTGCCCCCCATTCCTTGATGGGAGTCATGCGGTCTTTGAAATAGCCGGTATTGTGCTGGAAGCTCATTCCGGTAGGAAGCAAAAAATAAAACTCAAGCCAGCGTTGCCACATTTCGACTTGTGCCTTTTCTATTGCCGTTGTCCCCATTAACGGGGTTTCCGGGTGAACTTCTTCGAAATAACGGCAAATTGCCACCGTTTCTGAAATACAGGTACCGTCATCAAGCTCCAGTACGGGGACTTTGGCCATGGGGTTCTTCTGACGAAATTCGGCTGTGAGGTTTTCCCCTTTTTGCAGATCCAGTTCAATGAATTCGACATCAATCCCTTTTTCGGCCAGAAAAATACGTACTCGCCTGGGGTTGGGGGCAATTTTCATTTCATATATCTTCATTATTCCGGGCTTCCTGTGTAGTAAAAATCCAGTGTAGTAAAAAACCGGTTGCCGATAAAAAAAACCTGCCCGATCAAACAGGCAGGTCAGACTGAATGCGAACCAGATAAAAGGGGGATCAAATCAAAAGCTGAGAGCCTGCTTGATCACTTTTTGGTAGAAAGTCGGTGCAGAGCGCTGCATCAGGTCGCAGATCCTGGCATCCAACCCGACCAGGACTCGTTTGTGATTGTTTTCAATCGCATCAATAATGGTTTTTGCGGCCTGTTCAGGTGTGGTTTTGGCCAGCAGTTTATTGAATTTGTCTTTGAATTCGTCAGCAGAGAGCTGTTTTCCGACCGAGGGGCCCATTCTGGCGCTGTTGGCGATATTGGTTTTGATGCCGCCGGGGTGAACACAGCTGACGCCAATGTTGTATCCGGCCATCTCCAGTTCCATACGGAGACCCTCGGTCAACCCGCGAACCGCAAATTTTGCCGAATTGTACGCCGTTTGATTCGGAATGGAAATCAGGCCAAACAAACTGGAAACATTGACAATGTGCCCCCATTCCGCCTTTTTCAGCAGGGGCAGGAAAGACATACAGCCGTGAACGACTCCCCAGTAGTTGATGTCCATCATCCATTTGAGGTCGTCATACTTCATCTGCTCAAATGCCACGTTCATTGCGACACCGGCATTGTTTATTACCACGTTGACTTCGCCAAAGTGGTTTTCAGCTGCTTTCGCCCAGTTGTCTACCTGATCTCTGTCCCGTACATCGACCTGTTCAATCAGTATGTTTTCGGCTCGTGTTTCCTGACACAATACCCTGGTAGCTTCAAGTGACTGCAGGTTGACATCCGAGAGAGCCAGTTTTGCCCCCTTGCGGGCGCATTGAATGGCAAGCGCCTGGCCAATGCCCGAGCCTGCTCCTGTGATTGCAATAACACTGTTTTTAAGCTTCCTCATAGATCTACTACCTTTTTTCTTTACTGGTATGGTTTGGATTGCTCAATTGGCGTGCTCGGTATGGAGAGCTCTTCACTATGAACAACTTGCGTATATTGAAGAGAAGTATGGTCTTTTTTGGTGAATATAGAAGTGGCGAGAGTGCCAGATTAATGGTGAAAAAGGGCCATTTATGGTACTCCCCTGTTCCCGGAACCGGAAGAGAACCGGAGGGCGTCGATCGCCCTCCCCTGATGTCAATGGATCAGACAGAAACGGACACTCGATGAAAGTGTGTCTTCAGTTTTCAGACTATCTGTCTTTCAATCGAGTATCTTGCCTTTCCATATCGCCAATTCAGGTCAGGGATATTATTCAATCAGTTTTTTAAGGAATGCGTACTCCTGTTCCATTGTGCCAGCGCAGTTTTCAGCGATAAATGCGGCCAGTTTTTTGCCGACGAGTGGAATGTTGCATTCGACTTTCACTGTTACGTCGTTGACAGCCTGATCCCCTTCCGAGGTCAATACACACTTGCCATCCAGGGTGACGGGTACGCCGTGAATCTTGACATGGAAATCGCCTTCATATCTCTCACCCGGCTGGCCAGACCAGTTCTCTGTCTGGTTTATTGTGTTCCATTCACTGAGAAATTTTTTCAGCATGGCAGGAGCATCTGCCGGTACCTGCCTCTGCAGAGACAGAGTCAATGTGGTATCGGTAAGGTCGCACCGGTCAATTTTGATATTTCGTGCACCCAGTGCCTCATGCTTGGCTTTGATATCCCCCCGGCTGCCAAAGCACTTGAAAACACTGTCTACCGGTGCGCGATACACATGTCTGGCTTTTATTTCCATGACTTTCTCCTTTGTTATTTTTACCTGATTCCCAGGTACTGTTGGTCAGGCAATATTTTAACATTTCAATATTTGCCCAAAGGGCAGATCGACCCGTGCGGGGCACCAGGCCCCGGCCATGCCTTTTGGTTGCAGTGTGACTGTTTGCCTGTTTCGCTATTTTTCCACCTCTATCATAGCTTCTTTTTTTTCAGTTTGTTGTTCGGTTTTTGTATGCTGCCCGGTTTTTGCCGACTTTTCAGTGTCTGGCTGTGGCTCGATGTCTTCCTTCAGCTTGAAAATAATCTGATGTCGCCTGGAATCAATCCGGTCGATGACAACCTCGGGCTGGTCGTCGAGAAAGAAGCTGCGCTTCTTGTTCTTGAGGGACAGATAAACCTGATCAAAGCTGTATTTATCCGGCATATCCCTGGTGGAGACAAAGCCTTCAAGCCCCGTGTCATCGAGCTTGACGAAAAAACCGGTTGATATACATCTGACTATGCGAGCAACAAGGGTTTGTCCCTTTAATGACTCTGCGTACCGGGCTTTCAGCCATTGCTCCGTAAAGCTGACCGACTGTCTTGCACGAAGCTGTGCATCTGCCAGAAGCTCCAGGCTTCTTTCGTTGAGCGGCCTGAACCTGGCGCCGGTCAGTTTGTTTTTAATCAGTCGATGGACGTAAAAATCAACGTATTTTCGGATTGGCGATGTGAAGTTGGTGTACAGATCCAGCCCCATTCCGCAATGAGGTGAAGGACTCTGGGCGAGAATACTTCGTTCAAGCTGACGATTGATCACGCTTCTCAAGGGGCTTTCATTGGGGGTACGTTCTGCAAGATTGACCAGTTCGGAGAATATGCCAGGGTCGGAAAGGTTGTCAATGTCGAGAGTGATGCCATGGCAGGGAGTGATTTTCTCTTCGATTATTTTGCCAACGTTCGCGACACGATCTTTTCGAATGCCACTATGCGTAATGAACAGGCCTGTTTCGCATTCGTCTGCCATGAATTTTGCCGCGCAGCGGTTTGCTGCAATCATGCACTCTTCAACTATTTTGTTGCCCTCTCCAGGGATAATTTTGGTGATCTGGACAATTCTTTCCTGGTCATCGAGCTGTATTTGGAAGTCGAATTGCTCTTCACGAATGGTGGCATGTTGTGCCCTCCACTGATTCAGGGCGTTGGCGAGCCGGTGCAGTTGCTGAAGAGAGCCGAGCGAGGCTTCAGGGATTCCTTCCTGATTTCCGGTTACGATAAAGTCGTTCACTTGCTCGTAAGCGAGTTTGGCGTGAGACCGAATCATTGCCAGCTTGAGCTCACAGGAGCGAATGCTGCCATCTGAACTGATATCCATTTCACACAAGAGCGCATACCTGTCTTCGTCAGGCACCAGTGAGGCCAGATTTTGAGTAATCTCCGGTGGCAGCATGGGCAGGGTGGTGCCCGGATAATAAATGCTTGTGCCCCGGTTAAAGGCTTCTCGTTCAATGGCGGAGTCTGAGCTAATAAACTCGGTCGGGTCAGCGATGGCAACCTTCAGGTGCCAGCCACTGGCGGTGCTTTCGGCAAACAGGGCATCGTCCATGTCCAGGGTATTGGCCGAGTCAATAGTGACAAAGGGAATGGTTCGCATATCTTCCCTGTCTCCGAGCTCAATCGAGACTGTGGTCAGGTCTTTGTCAATCTGCTGTTTGACATCCTTTGACCAGAAATGCCGGATATCGAACCTGGCCGTACTGTAGATTCTTTCTATTCCCGGTTGATTCGGGCTGCCTATTTTTTCTACGACCTCGACTTGCGGCTTTCCCGTTTTAAAGGGATGTTGAGTCAGTTTACACTTGATCAGGTCGCCTTCTTTAGCCTGTTGTGTGCGGTTGGGGGGGATGTAGAGCCAGCGGTTGAGGTTGTGAACATGAGGTTCCGCGAAATTGGCCCTGTTTTTGGTTTTAAACTCGGCAACAAATGTTTTCAGGTCCGATCTGGTCAGCTTTAGCAGCTCACCGTAGTCTTTGTTTTTTGCATCGGTGAAAATTTCGACTTCCACTTCATCACCGGGAAAGACTTTGTTCATTTGCTCTGGCGGGAGATAAACATCCTTTCCGGTAGTATCGAGTGTCACAAATCCGAAACGCGAGTTGCTGCCTTTGACTGTTCCGGTGGCGATTTTTCTGTTCGAGTGAATTTCCTTTTTCAACTGTTTAAGTTGAGTGAGCGCATCCATATTTAGCATGAAACTGAACCAATTTTTTAGTGTAGGGACACATCCTGGCACAGGGACACAGTGCTGCGATGGCAAACGAGCCTGGGCCTCTGAACCATGTTTTGATAGTAATGGAGCCTATAATACCGAAAAAATGTTTCAATAGGGATAAAAAGTGGTGCAACCAAAATCCTGGTCAGCCTTGATATCTACCATCCGAGCGAAAATACCGGGTCGACAAAAAACATAATTCCGACAAAAGCCACCATCATAAACAGGCTGCTGACAAATGCGTGAAAAGCCCACTTGAAGCCTTTTTCATCCTGTTTTTTGACAATAAACTGGTAGGCACTGAAACCGGCCAGGCCTGTGACAATGACCGAAAGGAGAAGAAATGCCAGATTGACTACGGTTGTGTTTCTAATGAGATGATGTTTTGCCTCTGTGACCTCGGCGGGTTCTTCGGGATTTTTTATGAAAGCCCCGGGAATCATATTGTTCGCAGGGAGAATTACCGAGTAGTGGTAAAATGGCCAGAATCGCCCGCAGCGGGCAACGATGGGATCCAGCGCATTTTCTGTTTCTATGGTATTGGCTCCGAACAATGGCCCGCCGCACAGGTGGAGCTCTTCAATCATTTTTTCCCTGGACAGGCTTTCATGGCTGCGCTCAACACCAAAAAGTGCCTTTCCACTCAGATGAAAAAAAGTGTACTCGGCCAGAGAGAGGCTGTAGCTGACCGCACCATACAAGAAGAAGAAAACAAGTAGGTTCTTGAGTATTTTAGCGCTGGAGGATTGGTTTTCTGTCAGTTTCACATTGTTACCTGTTGTGGTTGCCGAACATGGGCGTAAAGTTCCAAGGGTCGCATAATCCTGTTTTTTCAGGTATTAGGCAATGGTTGTAGTTTCCCTCTGGATATTTCTGTCTGTCTGTTTTGTATCAATTCCAATTGTGTGAACTATACTGGAAAACGTCACCCATACTCGCCCTGACCAATGCCGGGCGAATTGTAAAAAGCGTGGGTAAGAAATATGTTCAGGAAACATGGTTTGATGTTTGCTGAATCCGGGTCGTTTTGCCCCGGGTTCAGGTCTGTTTTGCCCGGTTTTATCCTGCTGCTGGCGGTTGGTTCCGGTTCGGTACTTGCAGTCGGTAAGGATGTTGCGCGTGACTGGGTAATAAAAGAGTTTTCCCGCTCTACGCTCAGTTATGAGGAGCAAATGGCAGAGATGGAGTGGTTTATCCGGGCAAGCAAGCCTTATCGCGGGATGACAATCCGGGTTGTGTCGGAGCGGATTGTCACTCACCAATATGAAGCCTCTGTTTTGGCCAAAGCCTTCAGTGAAATTACGGGTATTCATGTCGTACATGAACTGACCGGCGAAGATGACCTGATTAGAAAGCTGCAGGCGCAAATGGATACAGGTGAAAATATCTATGATGCCTATGTCAATGACAGTGATCTGATTGGTACTCACTATCGCTCTCAAAAGGTCGTTCCCCTGAGCACTTTCATGCGAACAACGGCGAAAGCCGAAACATTGCCGACACTGGATCTTGATGATTTCATCGGGATTCTGTTTGTTACCGCCCCCAACGGAACTATCTACCAGTTGCCTGATCAGCAGTTCGCCAATTTGTACTGGTTTCGCTATGACTGGTTTTCTCGCCCCGAATTGCAGTCCCGGTTTAAAAGTATTTATGGTTACGAACTGGGTGTGCCAAAAAACTGGTCAGCCTATGAGGATATTGCCGAGTTTTTCACGGTACACGTAAAAGTCATAGACGGGCAGCAGGTTTGGGGGCATATGGATTACGCCGCCGAAGATCCCTCACTGGGGTGGCGGGTGTCTGATGCCTGGTTGTCGATGGCCGGTGTGGGGGACAAAGGCCTGCCAAATGGTATGCCGGTTGACGAGTGGGGGATTCGTGTTCTCGGGTGTCAGCCTGTTGGGGCATCTGTTGAGCGGGGTGGCGCGTTAAATGGCCCGGCAGCCAACTATGCGGTGAACAAGTTTATCGAGTGGGTTGACCGGTTTGCACCGCCGGAAGCCAGGACCATGAATTTTACTGAAGCCGGAGAAGTGGTGGGGCAGGGGCATATTGCCCAGCAAATATTCTGGTATACGGCTTTTGCCTCGGCTTTGTTGAAGCCGGGGTCAGCCGTGATGAACAGTGACGGCACTCCCAAATGGCGGGTTGCTCCCTCTCCCAAAGGTGCGTATTGGGAGGAGGGGATGAAGCTTGGCTACCAGGATACCGGTTCCTGGACCTTGTTGAAAAGCACTCCGATAGACCGGCAGAAGGCGGCCTGGCTGTATGCCCAGTTTGTCGTTTCAAAGACAGTCTCACTGACTAAAACCCTGGTTGGCCTGACACCGATCCGTCGTTCTGATATTGATTCCGGGGAAATGACAGCCCAGGCACCCAGGCTGGGCGGGTTTGTCGAGTTTTACCGAAGCCCCGGTCGGGATGTATGGACTCCGACCGGGGCAAATGTGCCCGATTACCCCAGATTGTCAGTGCTCTGGTGGCAATCCATATCCAAAGCGGTGACCGGGCAACTGACTACCGCCCGTGCAATGGACGAGCTTGCGTATGCGATGGACTCGGAGCTGGCCAGAATAGCCAGCAGAGGTGACATGATTTGCCGACCCGTACAAAACGAGCTGAAGCCGGCAAACTATTGGTATTCGCAGGAAGGCTCGCCCAAGCCGAAACGGGATGAAAGGCCGAAAGGAGAAACCTGGAGCTATGAAGAGGCGTTGAAAGAATGGAAGTGATCCGGCAAGGCTGCAGCAGAAAGAGATTCTTGCTTAACCGGTTACTGACGGGCGGGGTGGTCTTTCTGTTTATTGTGTTTACGCTGGTGATGCCAGTGTCAGCGAAACCGGGACTCAATCTGGTGACTTTTCTCGAACGTCCTCTGGTGGACGCGAAAGATGAAAAGCCGTTCGGCCTTGTGGTAGCCCTGACTGACCAGTTGATGAAACGGGCCGGAGTAGATTACAGTATTTTTCTCGCTCCACCCAGGCGTGCATTGCTGATCGGCCAGCACAGAAAAAACTATTGTGTTTTTCCCATTGAGCGAAGTCAGGAGCGTGAAGTTTTTTTCAAGTGGGTCAGTCCTGTGTTGATTTCCCGGCACGGACTCTACGCCAATCCTGACCGGAAAAAAATACAGCTGAAAACACTCGATGAAGCGCGTCCCTACATTTTGGGGAGTTACATGGGAAGTGGTGTGGGGGAGTACCTGGAAAGCTTTGGTTTCACCGTGCACTATGCTGCGCGAAACGAACTGAATGCAGACAAATTGATGAAGAATCGGATTGATTTGTGGGTTTCAGACACCATATCAGCCCGTTTTCTCGCCAAAGAGCGTTCTTTGCCTGTTCCTGATCCTCTCATTGTTTTTTATACATCGATAAGAGCGATGGGATGTAATATTGACGTTAGTGACGAGTTGATTGACTTGCTTCAGCAGGAGTTGTTGACCATGTATCGGGATAAAACGATTTCGCGAATATATCATAACTACGATGCTACGCTGCTTAAATAGGTCAGGTTAAAACCGGCACGCGCCATTCCCGGGTTGACCTTGTCTTTGTACGTTATTTGCGGGGGCAGAATGTACCCGGTGGAATACCGTTTTTTGTCGTTCAGTCAGTACACTTTATTATGCATTTATCCAGAGCTTTTTTGTGTTATCGATTATTCCCGGTTGCCTGTATGCTGTTTTTTTGCGCGGGTTTGTCTGCTTCGCCGGGTGCGGAAGGGAAGGGGCGGGAATCGTCAGTCCGGTTAAATGTGCAGGTTCATCATTACCTGTATCGCGAGTATGATGACAGCGGAGACAAACTGAATCAGGAAAAAGGCAATTTGCCGGGTCTGGATCTGGTTTACCGATCGGGCAATGCGGATTGGAAGTGGCGGCTTGGCTGGCAAATTATGAGCAAGGATATTGACTATCAGGGAAAAACAAACCTGGGTAACCGGTTTACCACCCTGACTGATGAGCGGATCGATTCGTTTTATGCAGAGGCCGAATGGACACTGCTTCCCTCCCTGAGCGCCATCGCGGCCTTGAAGCGGGTCGAGTGGGATCGCCAGATCAGAGCCAGGGGAGCGATACTGGGCCTGAATGAAGTCTACAACTGGCATCAGGTTGAATTGGGCGTGGAATATCAGGTGTTTTCACGGGGCGCATGGCAGTGGCTGATTGAAGGTCGTGTCATTCGAATCGTCAGGCCGACAGTGAAAATAGACTTGACCCGCAGCAGGTTGGGCAGCCCCAGGTTGATCATGCAGGATAAAAACGGCTATTCAGCTGGCCTGGCCATGCGTTACCAGGCTTCTCCAACGGTTCATCTGACCAGCAGGCTGAACTGTCGGTATTGGTCGTTTGGCGCGAGTGATCTGACGGAAGTCGGTGATCGAATTATCCCGGTTCGGATTCAGGAGCCGAAAAGCAGGTCAGCCCTCACTTCATCAAGTGTGGGTATAGACTACCTGTTTTGACCCGGGTTGATATTCGTCTGCCCACAAGCAAAGCCGAAGCCTGACTTTTCTCACGCCTGTTACGTTTGTTATCCCGTTTTTCCGGCAGTCTTCAATTCTGACTGATCAGAGACAGAAATTCCTGTCGGGTTGCCTGGGATTTGCGCATACTCCCCAGCATAACGGAAGTACACATGGATGAATTTTGTTTTTCGACACCGCGCATCATCATACACATGTGTCTTGCTTCGATGACAACCCCCACACCCCGGGCGCCAGTGACGGATTGAACGGCCTCGGCAATCTGCAGGGTGAGGTTTTCCTGAATTTGCAGGCGGCGAGCAAACATGTCTACAATTCGGGCAAATTTCGACAGGCCCAATACCTTGCCATCTGGTAAGTAGGCGATGTGGCATTTCCCGATAAATGGCAGCATATGGTGCTCACAGAGTGAGTACAGTTCGATGTTTTTAATGGTTACCATTTCATCGTTGTCTGAATCGAAAACAGCGTTGTTCACCACTTCCTGCAAATTCTGTCGATAGCCTGTGGTCAGGAACGCTATCGCTTTTGCAGCCCGTTTTGGCGTGTCCTGTAACCCCTGACGATTGGTGTCCTCGCCAAGGGTTGAAATGATTTCGCGATAGTTTTGTTCCAGTTTTTCGATCATCAAATCCTCCGGAAATGGTCTGGTCAGCTGATTCGAACCGTTCGCACCGAGCCGGCTCAACCTGAATCGCTTGAAGTTTCTGAATGTTTTTCTATCCTGATAGGAATCGTATTTCAGGCAGTTTGGAACCGGCTGTAGAAGAGCGGTTCATTTCAGGCCGCCAATTTACAGGAGTGTGAATCAAATGAACAGGGTATTGGCAATTGATGATTCCAGATCAATGCGGCAAATGTTGGCGTTTATTCTGGAGCGCGAGGGTTATCAGGTGGATACCGAAGCAGAACCGTCAGTTGCGCTGGGTCTGATTGATCAGAATCAATACGCATTGATTATTTGTGATGTGAATATGCCGAATATGGACGGGTATCAATTCGTCCAGGAGGCAAGAAAGAAGAACCGCAGTCGATATACACCAATTTTGATGATTGCGGCAGACAGCTCCCCGGCCCAAAAAGCCAGGGCAAGAGAGGCAGGCGCGACGGGCTGGTTAGCCAAACCCTTTAACCCCGACCGGTTCGTTGTTACCGTTCGAAAAGCAATTTGCCAATAGCCCGGGATTGACCCGGCAACATGCTCCTCAAATGCATTCTTGCGTACGCCGGTACCGCCTTGCCTTTGCCCTTTCTCCCTTCCCTTGCTGTCAAGAAAGCGATATCCGCCTGATCCGCCTTGCGCCTGTTCGGGCACCTCTGCCTGAAATCAGCGACAGAAACTGTCAAATTGCGTAAAAGTTTGTGAAAGCGGTTTTTACTCCCCCGTGTAACCCGGAGTGTCAAGGATACTGACACTTTTTGTCACATACTGCCGTATCTTCGACTTTTTATTGCTGTGTCAAGTGCCTCGGCCTCAGCGGACAAAGCCAGGTATTGAAGCCAATTCACGGGTTTGGACAAACGCTCTATCTGCAGCAATTTGCGGTGATAGAGGCGGATCAAACAGGCCAGCTTGTCTTGATTGGTTGTTGTCATTGTCTCGATCTCCAAAAACGGGGCGACCTAACATTCAACCCTCTTTTACACTTTATCGCCTTTTTGGCGGGATACTTTAATACAAGCAAAATCCAAACCAGCACCGAGAGCCCGATTTGGAAGTATGATTGATTTTGGCTGACCGGTTCGGGTATGTTAGTCTCAGGCAGACAGGTAACGAAGGATGGGTAGATAAACCCTGAAATTACCCCAAAATGATTGAGGATATTCGTCTATGTTAGCGTCAGAGCGCTTTGGTGAGCCGTGCAAGGAATCGAAAACTCCAGGCAAAGTAGCCATCCACTATGTTGATATTGGCGATGACAGCCAGCCTGCCGTTGTTCTGATTATGGGGCTGGCCTGCCAGTTAACCGCCTGGCCTGTCTCGTTGGTCAGGCGGATTCGTGCCAGGGGGTATCGCGTCATTTTATTCGATAACCGGGATATCGGCCTGTCTTCTGAAACCAGCAAGCCTCTGCGAGGCAGTGCGCCTGTGGCATTTGCAAGATATCGACTGGGCCTTGAGGTTGCCGCACCCTATACCCTGTATGATATGGCCCGGGATGTTGTCAACTTGCTGGATCACCTGAATCTGCCTTCCGCCCATGTGGTGGGAATATCCATGGGTGGCATGATCACCCAGATTCTCTGCGCCCGCCACGCAAGCCGCGTTCTTACTGCCACGATTATTATGAGTTCCGATAACCACCCGAAAAACCCGGCTCCGGATCTGAAAGTGCTATGGCACATGAACGGGGGAGGCATCAGGGGGCACCACTTTGATGCTGCCATGTCCCGGGCAACCAATTTCTGGCAGGCGGTACAAAGCCCTGATTTTCCGGGGGCAGATGCAGAAAGACTGAAGAACTTCCAGATGAACTATCATCGCAGTTACCGTCCTGAAGGGATACTACGACAAATGCGGGCGATAATGGCAACCGGTCACCTGCGAGACCTGCTTCCTCGCATTGACTTGCCTGTGCAGATTATTCACGGCACTGCTGACCCTCTGGTGAAAGTTGCCTGCGGACAGTATTTGGCACAAAGTATAAAAAACAGTGTTTTCAGGCCCATTAAAGGCATGGGGCACGATTTGCCGGAACAGCTTATGCCGGATTTGGCCAGAATGATCGATCATCATATTCGCAGCAATAGCGAAGTAGAGGCTTGACCTTGAAGTCAGGATGACGGCCAGATCATGGCAACCTGGCCGTGCGGGCGTGAGCAGATGCCGCCTTGTCGTTATCGCATTTCGGCTGACTGTAGCATATTGGTTATTATTGGCTTCAGGTGGCTTCCAAGAGCGTCAATATGGGCGCTGATCGTTTGGGGCGACCCTTCCTTGATGGCTTTGAGCAGTTGTTCCGATTCACGGTACAGGGCGTCAGAGCCAATTTTTTTCGCGTCTTTTTGCAACCTGTGCAGCACTTTTTCCATGTTGGAGTTGTGCCCTTTCCGGTGGGCAGCCTGAATTGAATCAAGCGTGGTTCTGTGGTTTCCGGCAAACTCTGCAGCCAGTTTTCTGAACGCGCTACCGGGCTCTTCATCGGATTCTTCATGGATCTCTGTCAGGCGTGTATCCGGGCCTGTCTGATCGGTCTGTTTACCGTAGAATGGCTGATCGGTGAGGGGGGCAGCAGCAAAGGAATGACCGGGAGAGTTGTCAAGATAACCCGGACTGGTGTCAGCCCGTTGTTTTTCCTGAGAAATATCTGAACATATTCCCCTGAACCCTGTACAGTCTCCACTGGTGTTGTACATTGCCTTTCCGTTAATCCGCCCCCATCGCCATTGGTTTTTATCTGCCTGGAAGCGGACATCAAGGCTGAAAACTCGCCCGGTTGATCGTGACCTTTCCATCGCTTCCTTCAAGGCTTCCGCATCATCAACCTGTAAACAGGCGATGATGCGGGAACCTATCAGTGATGACCCCGGAATCCCGATAACCTGCCTCACTTTTTTTGACAAAAAGGTAAAACGGCAGTCCTTGTCCACTTCCCAATAATAACTGTCTGATACGGCCAGATAGTCGATCAGTCTCTCCTGAAGTTCCTGGTAAGAACGCTCGAACGTGTTTCTTTCAATGACCCTGTTGTGCAACAACTGACTGCTTTGTTCCAGTTGCCAGAATTTTTCATTGGAATCGGCGGTGAGTTTGTCTGTTTTGGATTGAACCAGCCTGATTACGATATAGATGGCGAGGGTTGATACCATGCCAATCAGGAACAGCCAAAGCGGCAGATGACTGCGAAACTGTTGCCGATAGTCGTCTGTCGCGCTGTGGATAATCTGCCATTCACGGTCAAAAAACGGCAGCGTGGTTTCGCTGCCTTGAAGGTTGCTGTCGGTGGCATTGAATACCTGACCGGCCGGCCAGTGATACAGGGGGATTTTGGTATGATCCCCGGTATCATAGATTTCAAATGGCACGGGAAGCGAACGATTCAGGTAAGCGACCGGCTCGATCAGCTTCCTTATATCGATGACCATTGAAACAATACCTGTGAGTATGGCTTTTTCTGAATCCTGATAAACCGGCAAGAACATCCTGGTCAGTGCATGCCGCCCGGTAGACTCCTGACTGCCGAAAGTTTGTGAAATGACGGGGCGTTTTTCACGGATTGCCTGTTTGATTGCATCTCTGAACAATCCTGTACTCATCAGGTCAAAGCCTGTGTCCTCGGGGGTTTTTCCGTTTCGTACCTGATAGCGTATTGGAATGTGTTGATCTTTGAAAAAAGACTTCGGTGGCCTGTTTTGATCCTCCTTGCCGGTTTCCCTGTTGTTCACCTGACGGTTGTTCACCTGACGGTTGTTCACCTGACGGTTGTTCATCTGGTGATTGTGCTCGTGATCACTGTTCACCCGGTAGCCGGACAGATTCCGGGTATTGGTATTCGCGGTCAGTTCGGGCGGTTCGTTTTGATTCACCAGGGGAGCCCACTCCAGGGTTCGTATTTCCGGGGATTGCATCAGGAAAACGTTGGCGAGTTCAGAGAACTGGCGGTAGCTCGACTCCGGGTTGTGGCGCATCAGGTTTTCCAGGGCAAAAATGGCGGTGGTTAAATCGCCCGAGTCCTTTGCGAGGGCAATGGTTCTTTCACGGGCAACCAGTTCCAGCCTGAACAACGACTGCCTATCCTGGTGCTCTGCGGTAAAAAAATAGAGCAGGCCGGAAACCAGGGTACCTGATATCAGTACCAGTATGCGGGAAATCAATAAGGGGCGATTTGGCGATTGGGGGTGGTTGGCAGGCATCTTTTGTTCTTTTTATTTGTGTTGGTGCTGTTGTCTGTTAAATAATCATCAAATCTTGCAGGGAGTGAGCTATCATGCGGATTATAGCATGATCTGCCACTCCATGTTGCATGCGGCCCCCGAGTGAACGCAAAGATCGGTATCCGTGTGGGGAACAAGCGGTATTCCGGTAATTTCAACCCTGAGGAACAGATTATACAAGATGGCTGAAGTGTATCAGATACCAAAAAAACCCGTAGAAGTGAGTTACGAAATCAAAAAAAGCCGTTTTATTGCCCGGGCTGCCAGGGCGTCGGATCGAAGTCAGGCAATGGCACTGCTTGAACTGGCACGGGCGGATTACCCGGATGCTCGCCACCACTGTTGGGCCTATTTGTTTGGTGAACCGGTCTCGGCAGCCATGTCAGATGATGGAGAACCGTCCGGAACTGCCGGCAAACCCATTCTCAATGTACTCCGGCATAAGGATGTCAGCGATATTATGATCATTGTCATTCGCTATTTTGGCGGAATAAAGCTGGGAGCGGGTGGTCTGGTGCGGGCCTATTCTGCGGCAGCCCAACTGGCGATGGACGCACTGGAAACCGAGGTGGTGGTACCAATGTGTTCAGGGTTGGCAACCTGTGATTTCGCCATGGAACAACCTGTCAGGCACTGGTTGTCAGTGAATCTGGGCAAGGTGCTGGCAGTAGACTATCAGGCGGATGCCTTGATTCGCCTGAGTTTTCCCGAGTCCGCGAAGCCGCACTGGCTCGCGTTCACCAGGCGTCACGGCATTCGGTTCGACAGTGATAATTCGGTTCGACAATGATAACGAACAGGCAGAATCAGCACCCTCACGCTCGCTATTTCGCTGTGCGGCTGTAACAAGAGTGCCACTCAAGCCGTTTTTATTGCCGGATGTGTGACCCGGGGCTGGTTCATTGGAAGAAAAATGGTATATTACCCCCTGATTTTTTAAGACCTAAAAGCTATTAAATTTGCATAAGTTTATAACCAAGAGGAATATATGAGAGACGATACCATTGCAATACACCATGGCTACCAGACAGACCCCACAACCAAATCGGTAGCCACCCCCATTTATCAGACAGTGGCCTATGAATTTGACAGCGCCCAACATGGTGCCGATCTGTTTAATCTGGCAGTTCCGGGTAATATCTATACACGCATCATGAATCCGACCAACGATGTATTGGAGCAGCGTGTCGCTGAACTGGAAAAAGGAATTGCCGCATTGGTAGTGAGCGCGGGCAGTGCTGCCATTCACTATGCCATTACCACGATAGCGGTAAATGGCAATAATATTGTGACCACGCCCCAGCTATACGGAGGAACCTACACCCTGTTTCGTCACATGTTGCCTGCTCAGGGGATTGAAGTGCGCTTTGCGAAAGACGACAGTCCGGAATCAATTGCAGAGCTGATTGATGACAAAACGGCTGCGGTTTTCTGTGAAAGTATTGGCAACCCGGCAGGGAATGTGATTGATCTGGAAGCCCTGGCCAATGTCGCCCACGCTTCCGGTGTGCCGTTGATTGTCGATAACACCGTGGCAACACCGGTTTTGTGCAAGCCGATAGAGCATGGTGCGGACATTGTCGTTCACTCTCTGACCAAATACATGGGTGGGCACGGTAATTCTCTGGGTGGTGTCATTGTTGATTCCGGCAAGTTTCCCTGGGCGGAACACGCAGAGCGATTCCCGATGTTAAGCCAGCCCGAGCCGTCCTATCACGGTGTGGTATACACTGAAGCCATGGGGCCGGCTGCATTTATCGGGCGCGCCAGAACTGTGCCGTTGAGAAATACCGGTGCTGCGCTGTCTCCAATGAATGCCTTTCTTCTCCTGCAAGGGATTGAAACGCTTTCTCTAAGGATGGAGCGTCACTGCGAAAATGCCATCAAGGTTGCGAAATTCCTCAATGAGCATGACCAGGTAGAGTGGGTCAGTTACGCCGGATTGTCGTCTCATAAAAATTACCATCTGGCCCAAAAATATGTGAAAGGAACCCCTTCAGCGATACTGACCTTTGGCATCAAAGGCGGTTTTGATGCGGGCACGAGATTCTACGATGCGCTGGGCCTGTTCAAGCGCCTGGTTAACATCGGAGATGCAAAATCACTGGCCTGTCATCCAGCCTCGACCACCCACCGTCAGTTGACCGAACAAGAGCAGAAAGATGCGGGCGTGACACCGGAGATGATTCGTCTGTCAGTCGGCATTGAGCACATTGATGACATACTGGCTGATCTGGAGCAGGCGCTTCAGGCAGCGGGGTAGTCTGCACTAGCGGGTTTATAAGGCGGCAGGCAAGCGCTATCGGGCCTGCCTGGGCCGTCTTCGACTGACAAGCAGTTATTTTCTTAACGTATTGATGACTGCTTCCAGTGCCCGGTCAAACATCATGCCATTTTCAATTACTGATATTTCATCCCGACGCAACAATCTGGCAAAGTCTTTTCTGGTTATCGATTGAGATTTCGATCCGTTACGATTCACCAGTATAATGGTATCGGTAACGGGTATGATTGCTGCGACCCGGGCCTTCGTTGTCATGCCATTTTCCGTCCGCCTTATCCATGTATTGGTACTCAACTCGGCAGCCATTTCATCGTATCGGTCTGGCTCGGATGGCTCATTTTCTGCCTCTGATTCCGTTGCTTTTTCAGGGGCGTCTTCTTTCGCAAGGTCTGTTTCTTTTTCAAAATCAGTTTCTTTCTCAGGGTCTGTCTGTTTTTCAAAGTCAGTTTCTGCCAATGAATCACGGATGGTGTTGTCGGTCCGGGCGGGCTGAATTTCCGGATACTCCTCGACAGCAAACGCTTCTAACGCTTCTTCAACCGGTTCTGCCATGATTTCGTTTTCCACCGTACTGAATGCGGTGGAAATCTGATTGACCCAGCTAACTATTTCCGAGGGTTGAATTCCGACTTCATTGAGCTGCTTTTCCAGTTCGGAAATTACCTGGTCATGCTGTTGTTCATCGCTACTGTCGAGTGCGTCCAGCAGCTTTTCCTCCAGGCCCACTGCTCTTTTCCAGCCTTCTCCTTCGGTACTTTCTTCAATGTTATGAATATAAAACAGGGCCTGCTTCCAGGGCCCCTTGAAAAAACGGGCTATACAAGGGTCATAGGCTTTTTTTTGCGAAGCCAGTTTTTTCTGAACCAAAGCCTCGGTATGGCTGGCGGCGACCTGCCGCGCGGTGTGGGTTCTGGCTTTTGCCTTTTCCGTCGTGATCATTCGTTCTTCAATCAGCTTGGCCCGTCTTTTTTCGGCTTTTAAAAACAAATCCAGGTCTTCCTGGCATTGATCAAATACCTGGTAATCATCATCAAATTCCGTGTTGACGCGTTCAATCACGGAAGCAATTTTGTTATAAAGAGAGTCACGCCGACGATTTTCAGCAGGTGCCCAGGTGGCACCGGCGTCCGCAATGGTATCCATTAACCGCTGCGCCGGGTTGTCTGTATCACTGAAGAAAGTCGGGTCAAGCAATGCCGCCTTCATCATTGGTGTCTGCATATGGTTCACCAGAGTTTTCATATACGGACTTACATTTTGATCCTTGTTAATCTCATCAAACAGCATGGACAACATGGAAACCGTGTTTGCGGCGGTTTCATTTATGCTCGTCCCGCTTTCTTCCAGGTAGTGTGAAACCTGGTCTTTCAGTGGCGAATACTCGGACTCGTCCAGATAACCCCCGCTCGGGTCGGTCAGAACCGGAAGCGGGTTTGATTCCTGAAAGTGCTGGATGAAACTGTCTGTGGTTTCGAGGGTGCTGGAAGAGTCTGCCTTGAGCAAGTGTTTCTGCAAATCCAGATCATTACTGGCTTCGGCAATCAGTTTTGAAAATGCTTCCTGGATGGCCCGCTCTTCAATTTCGTCTTTGGATTCACTTGTGGAGGTGTCGGCATCCCCGGTGTTAACCAGTTGAAACAGGGTTTCCTTGCGCTTTCTTTTACCGGACTCTATTTTTCTTTCTTCGTCATAACGATACTCGATAGCGTTTTCATCAAGATCCGGCAACACTCCCAGGTTTACCAGGTAGTCATTGCAATGCGTGATATAGTCGGGGTACCTCTTTTCAAGCTCCTGAGCCAGGGCCGTAATGGTTTTCCGGGTCTCGTCCGGGTCAAAATTCAGCCTCTCTACTGCAAATATCAGTCCATTGAATAACGTTCTGGGCCTGATTGGTATACTGCCAGCGTGCAGGTCTTGCCGCAACAGGTGCTCAATTCTCATATTCAGTTCGGATAATTCTGCCGAGTGGTCGACGTTCAGTCGGGCGACGGCATCACTCACCAGCAATTGTTTTTCCAAATCATCTGATTCGAGCAGTTTCAGTTGACTTAACCGGGCCTCCAGTTCCTGTTTTCTTCGTTTTACTTTCAGTTTTTTGGGTGGTTTTTTTTTGCTGGTCGATGGTTCCAGGTACTTATCAAAGCTGTCGTTAACAAATTGAGTGACAGACTTGATAAGGATATCGCTGTTTCGAATCAGTTTTCTGGCCAGATCGATACGCACCGGGAGTTGGTCAGGGCTTGCGAAAAGTGTGTTTGACACTTTATCCAACATGGAAAAATAGTCGTGATATATCTGTTGCAACAATAAAACTGATTCTGCTTTGAACGTGCCAATCTGTTTAGGCTGTTTTCTTGCTGGTGCACTCATGGTGATGATTACCGGGAAAAGTCCGAAAAGTGATAAGTGGTGACAGTTTTGATATAGACAGGCTAGTTGAAGTTACCTGAATTTTCCATTAAATGGCCGGATGGAAAAAACCGGAACAGGCAAAATCATACGGGATGGTATGCGGCGGGCTCCCGGTTCTCGAATGTTCACAGTCGTGGATGGACAGCTTACAGTCGTGCAGATAGCTCACAGCCAGCGAAAATACACGGTTTTGGAACCCGTTTGACGCTCTTCGGCACCTGACTGCGACACAGAACTCCCTCATGGTTCGGTTGATAAGGTGTTACATTGTGATGCGAGAGCAGATGCAAAAGGCTATTCGTAGCGACACAAATAGGCCGCCTGACCTTCTATTTTCAGTTTGAATTTTTGATTGGCACCAACAATAAACTGTTCACCTTTGGCAAAGGTCTGGAAGCCTTCCTGGCCTGGTAACCAGGCTTGCATCTGGCCACTGATGACGGTCATCGTTTCTTTTTTTGCTGTTGAAAACTCATAGTCGCCGGCTTCCATTACACCGACGGTCTCGGGCAGAGATTCAGCCTGAAAGGCAATGGACTTTACCTTTCCATCAAAGTACTCGTTTACTTTTAACATGTTCATTCCTTTTTTCAGTAGTAACAGGGCCGGTTAGTAACAATTCCCGGTGTAATCACACCGGAAAGCAGCAATACCGGAAAGCAACAATACCCTGCGATGATAAAACAAAGCTTTCATTGTCTAATAATTTGCCTGCTGAAGGGCGCGAATCCTGTCATCCAGCGGCGGATGACTGGAAAACAACTGAGCCAGGCCGCCTTTGAGCCCTCGGGTGATACCAAAAGCGGTCAATGAATCAGGCATTTGGTCAGGTACTTCAGATTCTGCCTTCAGACGTTGCAGGGCGCTGATCATGGACGGGGTTCCGGCCAAACGTGCGCCCATTTCATCTGCCCTGAATTCTCTTTTCCGGGAAAACCACATGACAATGGCCGAAGCCAGAATACCCAGCACGATTTCGGCAACAAACACCACTATGTAGAAGCCAAAGCCGTGACCATTTTCGGTTTTGAATACCGCTTTATCAACAACATAGCCAATAATTCTGGCAAAGAACATAACAAAGGTGTTTACCACACCCTGTATTAACGACAGGGTGACCATGTCGCCATTGGCGACATGTCCAATCTCGTGGGCAAGCACGGCTTTAATCTCGGCTTTGTCCATGCGGCTCATTAGTCCGGCACTGACGGCCACCAATGCATCGTTTTTATTCCATCCTGTAGCAAACGCGTTGGACTGTTGCGCAGGAAAAACGCCCACTTCAGGCATGCCAATATCCGCTTTGTCCGCAAGTTCTTTCACGGTTTCAACCAGCCACTGTTCTGCCCCGTTGCGGGGTTGAGTGATAATGACCGTGCCTGTTGACCATTTCGCCATCATTTTTGATAAAAACAGGGAAACGAAAGATCCGGCGAAACCGAATACGGCACAGAATACAAGCAGAGCCTGAAGATTCAGTCCGCCCTGTGCATCAAGATAACGGCCAACTCCAAGAAGATTAAGGGTAATACTGGCTACTAATACTACTGCCAGATTGGTCGCCAGAAACAGCGCTATTCGTTTCATGTTTACCTCACAGAAAACCAATTGATAAAGCCGATTCTCACCCGCGCACGCTTGTTCGGCTGCCCGGCCGATACCTGGTAGCCCCTCTCTCGTCTTTCGCATTGGTACCGGCATGGCCGGTATTAACCACCGGTACCAACGATTGACGGGCAAAATCAGATCGCCTGCCGGGTGGGAATTCGTTACTGAGCATTAATTGGGGTGAGGTAACGGGTTTTCAATGGTGCCGGCCTGGAAAACACCCAAAGTGAAATTATCGTCACAATGTCAAGGTGTCTTTTTGTGAAGAGCGTAGCATTTACTGTCAGCAACAAAAAACTTGAACGGGTTCACAAAAAGAGTTATGTTTAAATTATGAACAGTAAGAATTGCATTGCAGCTGGCTGGTTGTGGGTGCAGTTGGTTGCGGGTGGCTTCGGGTAGTTGTGTCGCGGACGAAGTGCCGATGAGTTCCTGAGTGCCATATTGTCTATAGAGGTGTCTGATTTTGAAAACCCGGTATCAGTTTTCCATGTTTCTTGCGGCTGCGCTGTTGGCTCCCTGTTTGAGCTTGCCGGCTTTTGCCGATAACAGGCCGGTGGTTGGAGCAGAGAACCATCACAGTGTTGTGCTGGGTTCCTTTCAGATCAGGTTTAAAGTTAAAAAGTCTACTATTGACACTATCCCGTTCAGGCGTCTTGATGAGATCGGTCTCTCTGATGCCTACCTGCCCGGTGCGTTCGAAGCCACTGCCGCAGGTGAGGTAGAACGTGTTGTAGTGGTGAGTGAGAGTCGCGAAAATACCCGGGCAGGAAATCTCACTTCGGATACGTTGGATCAAAACCTGGAAACAGTGAGTCTGGTTCGTGCCGTGGCCAGTATTCACGATCCCTATTTCTCAAGAAGTAACGGTAATGTCACCGGGATTTCCCTGTTGACTTCCACTGAAAGATAGCTCCAAAAGATCGCATCGCTCCTGCAGCCGGGTGTACTCTTGGCACTTTGATGCAAACCGGGCGTGTGCTGTTCGGCCTTCCCTCTTTTCAGTAAAATGCAACCTCTTTCTTTTTGTTAACCATGCAAGAAACCTTACCTGTTTTATATCAGGACCCGGATATTGTCGTCATTGATAAGCCTTCGGGTTTGTTGGTGCATAAAAGTCTGGCAGATCGCCATGAAAACCGGTACGCAATGAAAATACTCAGGAACCAGCTCGGCCAATGGGTATATCCGGTACACCGGCTGGACAAGCCCACTTCCGGTGTGCTTGTTTTTGCATTGAGTGAGCATATTGCCCGGGGTCTCGCTGAGCAATTCCAGTCCAGGCAGGTTCGAAAAACATACCTTGCCGTTGTCCGGGGCAGACCACCTCTGGGTGGAATTATTGACCACCCGATTCGTGAAAGTGCCATGTTCAAGAATAGCGTTGGCAAGTTTGAGCGAAAAATGGCCAGGGAAAGCCGGACACTGTTTCATCGCCTGGCAACGGTAGAATTGCAGGTGCCTGTTGACCGATATCCTGTGACACGTTACTCCTTATTGGCCTGTTACCCGAAAACAGGGCGTCAGCACCAGATTCGTCGGCATCTGAAACATATAGCGCACCCCATAATCGGTGATGTACGCTATGGAAAGGGTGTGCATAATCGGTTTTTTGAACGTGAATATCAGCTCAAGCGCCTGATGCTCATGGCAAAACGTATCGAGTTTGTGCATCCGTCCAGCGGCAAGCCGGTCTGTGTTGATGCAGGGCTGGGCAACGAGTTTCAAAAATTGATTGATGCATTCGGTTGGGTCATGCCCGCGAAGTGGTGCTGAAAACTATATGAGAAAAGAGCTGCCTGAAAATGAAAAAAGGGACTGACAAAGTGGGGCTGACTAAAAGGTATCGGGAAACTGGTCGTTGAGCGGCAATATCGTCTCGAACCGCGTTCTTAGCATAGCAACCATTGTACGCTTGTGACGATTTTCAAATAGAAGATCCCTGATGAACGTGATAAAGCGGGGGTCGCAATTACCTGTTAACCGCTCAAGGTGATCGAGGCAGTTTTCAGCTTCCCGGTAGCCTGAAGCGTTTCCTTTTGCCAGGGCAAGACGGGCCGCTTTTTTGAAGAGGGTAATGATTTGATCGCGGTATTGTTGCGGATCGGTTTTCAGCAGGGATTCTGCCAGCACTGCAAGGGGTTTACTGTCCAGATTGAGCCTGTTTGCAAGAGTTGTAGCTGTGGCCGGATCCTGACAGGTCAGTAATTGCCATGCCTGCAGATTGAGAGTGCCTTCTGAATTTGCACAGGATTGTGCGACAAAGTCACGGGCTCTTCCTTGCCATGTGGACTCTTCTTCCAATGACGATTTTCGTGCGATTCGCAAAATGCTATCCAACAGGTCTTTGCCTGGTGTGAGCATGAATTGTTGCCACAAATATGGCAAGGCTTCTTCACCACTGTCCGTTTGACAAAACAGTTGGCACAACTGGTTCAAGGCATCCCGCCTTGAGTCTGTGACACGGTCGTCAGGGTCAAAGGGCCAGGCTGTATTGGCAGTTTTTACCGTTGAGCAGTGATCAAGAAACTGCTTGTAGAACAATATGGCCAGCTCGGGTTTGTTGCAATCCAAAGCGGAACGGGCCAGGGAGTAATAATCCCTGTATTCCATCACCGCTTTGGTTCTGATTTCCAGCCGGGTTAAGGGGCTGTGTCCGGATTGGCCGGTTTCCAGCAGGTGGCGTTGCAACCTTTGGTACATGGCCAGCGTTTGCGCTTTCGAAGTCTCTGGCAGTAATGAAATAGAGTCAGGGTTGATGTCAGGCAGAGCCTGCCATTTGTTCAGGCATAAGGAGTTGAAGGTTGCCATAAAGGATCGGTATTTTTCTTCCGAACCGATGAGGTGTTCGATTCGGGACAGGGAGGTTGACCGAAGATTGTGTCGGTCAGCAAGCCAGTCGGCAAAAAAGTTCCGTGCCAGAGCCTCGGGCCTTTCATCTGCTCTTACCTTGAGATTCAGGTAGATGTTTTCCAATGGAATGGTGGCGAGTTCGTGGTGTTTCCGATAGTCTTCCTGTTTGTCCAGAACCAGATTCAGGCGTTGGTAGAAGTAGTCGATCAGTTTGGCGAGTTTTGGTGGCTCCGCTTCTTCTTCCAGTGCTTGAAGGGTTTGCACGAATTCCCGGATTTTTGTGAAGAAGAGCCGAATTTGTTTCTGGGTAAACAGTTTTCCGGGTAATCGTGTCAATTCTGTAATTTGTTTTCTGATTGCCGGGTAGTCAATCTGACTGCCCCCGATGTGAGCTTTTAACAGGTATTGATTGAAGGTTTGCGGGTCCTGGGAAATAAAGTCAAGAGCAAGTGTCGCCAGTGCATGTTTATCGAGTGATTGCAGATAAGCCATCACCTTGTCGCGATCGTTTCCCTGTGTCAGCGCATTCCGCTTGCGTAACTGCCTTGCAACTTCAAGTGCCACCGCCACGCAATGAAGGCAAAAGTCAAACCCGTCCGAGTCAGCACAGGAGCAGGCCCCCTGCAACTGGCTCGTGCTGAAATTGAGTTTGACAAGGTACTCGGGAGACTGCCCGATTCTGGCGACCGCCCTGTTTTTCGAGAGATCCAGTTCACGTACAGGGTGGTTGGCCGCAAACGCCTCACCTTTCAGGAATACCTGTTCTCCCGCAACAATCCGGATTTTTTCCTTCGAAACCATTGGTACCATGGGAGATTTTTACCCGAGAGACTGAACCCTTCACGTTACCTGTGAAAAGCACCTGGTGACAGTACGATTATCTACAAACATAGTACGATTATCTACAAACAGGGTACTCACCGGTTATGGCATCTGGATCTTGCCGCCGCCAGGGGGCATGCCACCGCTGCCCGGAACCACGATAGACGAGGCCTGTTGTCGTCGATACTCCTTCAATTCTTCGATGGTTTTTTCCATCGAAACCTGTGCGGCATCAGAAAACTGCTCAATGGCATCTGCCAGATTGTCTGCTTCCAGCTCAAAGGTCAGGGGTAACGCGCCAGCAGGTGTCATCATCTGTGCCTGGCCGATATACTGAACCTTTCGGTTGTTATCAGTATCACCATTCGCATTGATTGGTGTCATTATTCGTATGGTACCGATTTTTTGATCGGTCACTACCTCTTCTCTATAAAGAGAGTCGCTATCCATTTTGATTTCAGGCAGAGTCGGGTCGGTCATTTGTATATCCTTAAATAATTACCATGCCACGTCGAGCGGGCACCTTATATGAATGATTGGCTGTTTCGCGGCTGGTCTGGCAGCCGTGTATGCCGGTTGGCACCATGTTAACACAGGGGGCGATAAAATTTGTCAACTTGCGACATTGGAAAGCATTGCTGTATTGGGAGAAATGGAGGGCGGGGGTATAATGCCCGGCTACTTTGATGGTGAAAACCTTTGTGGTTGTACTGGTGTGGTTGTACTGGGGGTTGCACCAGAGATTGTACTGGTGACTGGATTGGAACAGGCAGGAACAGATGAGCGTGGACACTGCAGGGCTGAAAGGCAAAGAATCGATGGAAGAAGAAAAAGCAAAAATACTGGGCGAAACGGCGCAAATTCCCTGGAAGGATCTGCAACCCTGGTTTGCCAAAGGAGCAGTAGTGAATGTTTCCCCCGAGTTAAATCTGGTTGATGTTGCCTATGCGCTGTCAATTGATGATAAAGAGCGCTTTGAACGGTGGACAGATGAAAACACTGTGGGTGCGGTGACTGATGCGCAAGCGCTGGAATGGTTTGATAGCAATGCCAGCCTCTGGGCAGTTGTTGTCCGACCGTGGATACTTGTTCAGGTTCCTGCTGTTGAATAAGCAGGCATGGAGGTGTTACCGGGGACTGATAACCCGGATTTCCAAAACGACTTGACACTCTGCAATGACTAAAAGCTCCAAAACGAATAAAACCACTAAAAAAAGGCGTTATTGTTCGCTTTTTGATCTTGACCAAGGTAGAATTTGTGCCCTTTTTTGATCCCCTTCCAACAAAAACAAAACCCGGGCGATTAAGTTGATTCTGTGCGAATGCAAATCATGGATTTGCTTCGCTTTTGGTAGGCAATCGGGAGGAAGGTCTCTTGTTCGAATTACAGCTGAATAAAAACGTTAGCTTCAAAGCGGATATATTGTCCGGGCTGACCGTGGCACTGGCATTGGTGCCGGAAGCGGTGGCATTTGCGTTTGTGGCGGGAGTAGAGCCATTGGTCGGCCTCTATGCCGCCTTCATGGTGGGCCTGATTACTGCGCTGATTGGTGGTCGCCCCGGGATGATTTCCGGCGCGACCGGGGCTCTGGCGGTGGTCATGGTGGCACTGGTTGCTGATCATGGTGTAGAGTATTTATTCGCGGCCGTTGTGCTGATGGGTATTTTGCAGATACTTGCCGGTGTGTTCAAACTCGGCAAATTTATCCGCATGGTGCCACACCCGGTTATGCTGGGCTTTGTTAACGGCCTGGCCATTGTGATTTTTCTGGCTCAATTGCAGCAGTTTGGTGATGTGAATGGCGAAGGCTGGTTAACCGGCACCTCTCTGGAGGGCTCGGTTATTGACGTTGCCTGGATGTCTGGAGGCTCCTTGTATCTCATGCTGGGTCTGGTTGCCCTGACTATGGCCATTATTCACTTCCTGCCCAGATTAACTACAGCCGTCCCCTCTGCACTGGTTGCCATTGTTGTGGTCAGCTTTTTGGTGCTCGGCCTGAATCTGGACACCAAGGTCGTCGGTGATGTGGCCTCCATTGCCGGCGGGTTGCCCGAGTTCCATATCCCCATGGTGCCCTTCACCTGGGAAACCCTGGCCATTATCTTCCCCTATTCGGTGATTCTCGCCGCCATCGGCCTGATTGAATCCCTGTTGACCCTTCGTCTGGTGGATGAAATCACCGAAACCCGAGGCAGAGGAAATAAAGAGTGTATCGGCCAGGGGGTGGCCAACACGGTCACCGGTCTGTTTGGCGGTATGGGTGGTTGTGCCATGATTGGTCAGAGTATGATCAATGTAAATTCCGGTGGCCGGGGTCGCCTGTCGGGTATTACTGCTGCCGTCTGCCTCCTGTTGTTTATTCTGGTTGCCTCGTCTTTGATCGAGCAAATCCCCGTGGCTGCCCTGGTTGGTGTGATGTTTATCGTTGTTCTTGGTACATTCGAATGGAGCAGCTTTCGAATCCTCAGAAAAATTCCCAGGCATGATGCCTTTATTCTGATTCTGGTCTCCGGTGTGACTGTCGTCACCGATCTGGCCGTTGCCGTGGTGGTCGGCGTCATCGTCTCCGCCCTGGTTTTCGCCTGGGAGCACGCCAAGCATGTCACCATTATCAGAAAAGACGTGGAAGGCTCAACCGTCTACGACGTCAACGGCCCGCTTTTCTTCGGCTCGGTATCCGACTTTTCCAGGCAGTTCACACCGGCAAGTGATTCGGATGATGTGGTTATCGACTTTCTCCACTCTCGCGTCTGTGACCACTCTGGCATCGAAGCCATAGATGCTCTGGCTGATCGTTATATCGCCGAAGGCAAAATGCTGCATCTGCGCCACCTCAGTCCCGAGTGCAGAAAAGTGCTGAAGAAAGCAAGGGGTATGGTGGAAGCGAACGAAATGGAAGATCCCAAGTATTTTGTTGCGGTGGACAGTTTGGGGTAGTGCTTGTTCCAGCTGTTGCATAACGCAACAGCTGACTGTTCCTGTATCGGAGAGCAGGTTGTCAGAGTCTCGGTTGTGGAAGCTACACGGGTACAATACAGGGTAACTTGTGACTGACAAATTTGCCGAAGCTGTCGGTGCCTCCGTTTGCGTCACTTTGTTTCATCAGATAGCGGTACCTTTCTGTTCAGGCACAAACTAATCAAAAAAGGTATCCAGGTTTTCGGCATCAAGAATCCTTTCTGCCCACAACTCCAGCTCTCTAGTGGTAGAGCCGTTTAATTTTTGGTCTGCCCGGTCAGGTAAAGTGCCAAACCGTTTTTCCAGCAACGCACGAAGCAATGTCGCTTCACCCAGCTTTACACCTTGATCAATTCCCTGCCGCATACCCTGTTGCATGCCTTCCTCTCTGAATCTCTCTGCAAAGCCCATCATTACGTTGTGCTCCTCCGGGTATCGTTGTTGATACAGTTGTTTTTCATTATCGTTCAGCGGAATATAAATGTCGATTAAGTCCACATTCTTTAAGGGTTGGAAACGTAATCACCGACAGGCTTTACTGATACGCTAGTGGCATACGGGTATACTGCCTATGTGTAATATCCACAAAATCTGATATTGTTCAGATGGTACTTGATGCGTTGATAAGTGTTATTTCCCGGTCAATGTTATAACGCGGTGAGTTGTGATCGGCGTTAAAGAGTACGGCGGTGACCTTTAAGCAGGATATTTGGTTTGCGCGGTAAAACCCGACTTGATAACAATCGGTTACTTTAACACTATGAAGAAATTATTTGGTATTCAGATCCGGCACCTGGAGATATTCATAGCAGTACTGATTATTTTTTCAGTTGTTTGTTTTTCGATAGAAACTCTGCCGGATCTGCCAAGTGGTACACTGGCTTTCCTGGAATATGCCGAAATATTCCTGATTTTTGTTTTTACCATCGAATACATTATTCGAATAATTGCAGCTCCCAACAGGCTGAAATTTATCTTCAGCTTCTATGGAATAGTTGACCTGGTATCAATACTGCCTTTTTTCATTGCACCTGCTCTTGATCTCGAGACGTTAAGACTTGTACGCCTTCTCAGAATGATACGAATACTCAAGTTAACCCGGTATACCCAGGCATTTATCCAGTTTGGAAAGGCAATCAACAATTCCAAAGAAGAGCTCGCTATTTTCCTTTTTGTCAGCTCTCTGGTTTTGTATTTTTCTGCTCTGGGTATTTATCACTTTGATCATTATGCTCAACCGGAAGCGTTCAAAACCATTTTCGATTGTTTGTGGTGGGCTGTTTCCACCCTGACAACGGTTGGCTATGGGGATATTTATCCCGTCACGACAGGCGGAAGAGTGTTTACCTTTGCAATTTTGCTTATGGGGCTTGGTTTGGTTGCGGTTCCAACGGGCATTATTGCGACATCCCTGTCGGCGATCAAGCAGGAGAAATCGAAGTGATCATTGCCCTTTATTCCAGATTTTCAGATTTAACGGCGCAGACAGGATCAACCGGTACCTGGTCTCCTTTGCCCGGGAGATTCGACAACAGATCGAGATTGGCATAAGCTGCTCCTCACTCTGGTTTGCGGGGAGTTGTCGGGATGGTGCTATCCGGCAGTGGGCCGGATAGCGTCTGTCGTCTGTTTACGGGATTCCCGGGTCGGAATCAGTGAGCGTGGCCGTGAGAAATCTCTTCTTCACTGGCATCCCGGACTGACACAACATCTACGTCAAAGTTCATCTCCTGGCCGGCAAGAGGATGATTGCCATCGACTGTGACTGTGGTGTCGGTAACGGCTGTTACCACCACGCGATGTTCCTGGCCATCTTCGGTGTCCGCATTAAAGGCCATGCCGGGGACGATTTCCTCGACACCTTCAAAGGCTTCTCTGGGCACTTCCTGAACCAGTGCGGGAATATGAGGGCCATAACCTTCTTCCGGTGAGATGGAAACTGAAATATTGTCTCCGGGTGCTTTGCCGGTCAGTGCCGATTCCAGGCCAGGGATGATGCCCTGAGCGCCGTGCAGGTAAGCCAGCGGCTCGCCTTCGCCGGTAGACTCAATGGTTTCCCCGTTTTTATCTTTAAGAGTGTAATGGATGGTAACGACTTTGCCGTCTTCAATTGACATAGGGTGGTTTCCTGTCAGGTGTTGGTGATATAAGTGGATTGATGAGCTGCCATCGAATTCAGGGCAGACAACGAAAAGAGCGTCAAGGCACAAGACGTGCGTGATGAATGCACGCCTTGTTCAATGATGAACAGGTGTGAAAAGGCGGGTCTGCTAGTCTATCGGCTGAACATTCTCGGCTTGCGGACCCTTTTTTCCTTCACCCTCTATAAAGCTGACGGCCTGCCCTTCTTTCAGGGTTTTAAAGCCGGGTGTTTCTATATTGCTGAAATGCACGAACAGATCACTACCGTTATCCCGGGTGATAAATCCGTAACCCTTGCTCTCATTAAACCATTTGACCGTACCGGTCTGTTTATCAGACATACTCGTATTACCTTTGAATTGCTTGCCTAAAATACCCGGGAGGGCGTGACGCTGAGGCTTGGGGATAAAGGAAGACGAGGTTGCACAGGGTTTAGGGTGCCATTGAACCGGATCTAACTAATACAGATCGCCCAGACTCTAGCCCGAAGTGTATACGCAATCAGGACAGTCGTGAAGAGAAAAAAGCAATTTTTCGTCCGGTAAAGAAATAATCGGTTTTGATTGCGGCCGACTTGCCAATTACTGTGTGCTGGCTGTTGCTCGAAAACGTCAGGTCGCATTCCCGGTTCAAGTCGGATCAATACCGGAGTAACCAGTGCTGTCTGGCTGGCCGGTTTTTGGTTTGTTGCTCTTGTCTGTCTTTGCCTGCCTGTCATGCCAGGCATGTAATCGTTCGTAATACCTGTCCCATACACAGGGGGTGCAGCCACCGCCACAGCACTCCCATTCTTCGGGTGGAGTCGGTTTTTCTTCGCTCATAGAGGTACACCTGCACACTCGGGTGATCAGTCTGGCATCACCTGCCAATTATAAACAGGGCGACAATATGCTCAATAGTCTGAGCAGATAACAGGTTCTTTTCGATAAACTTCCCGCAAGCGCCCCCGCGCTCGATATGCCCGTCATCGGGCCGATCCCGGATCCTTCCCTGGTTGACCGGTTACGGCACCCGCCCCGCATCCTGATTGGCATACGGTCGCAGGCCGAGAAGGATATCAGTCAATGATGTCCAGCAGCTCCACATCAAAAACCAATGTCGAGAAGGGAGCAATGGTGTTTCCTGCCCCGTGCTCGCCGTAAGCAAGGTGATGGGGTACATACAGGCGCCACTTGGCTCCGGTTCCCATCATCTGAAGGGCTTCGGTCCACCCTGATATGACGCCATTCACGGGAAACTCGGCAGGTTGGCCGCGATCGTAGGAGCTGTCAAATACTTCGCCGTTAATCAGCGTGCCATGATAATGAGTGCGTACCGTGGAGGATGCACTCGGTTTGTCGCCTTTTCCTTCATTGATAATCTCGTATTGCAGGCCGGATGCCGTTACCGTGACTTCGTCCCGCCTGGCGTTTTCTGCCAGGAAGTTTTCACCTTCCGCAGCCAGCATTTTCGCCTCATCCGCTTTTTTGGCCTGCATTTTCTTGCTGACTTCCTTGAATGCCGCTTCCATGAGTTCGTCTGGTACCGGGCACTCAACGCCGTTCAGTGCGTCTGCCAAACCGGCAATAACCGAGTCGATGTGCAAACCTTCGAACGGGTTTGATGCCAGTTGGCCGCCCATTTGGCGGCCTATGCCATAGCTGACGCGCGTTTCTGTTGTCGTATATTTATCAGACATGTTTTCTCACTCGGATTTTTTCTCACCTGGTTGCTGAAAGCTTCAATTTGCTGAAAGTCTTGGAGTGGGAGCAGTGTAACACTTTCTTTGTGCAGCGCCCAAGGTTCGGAAGAAATTCAGAGTGGTGATTTGTCATGTCAAGCCGATGTTGGCCAGCTATTGACCGGTCGGGTGCATCCGGATTGTTGTCTTAAGTCAATTCATGGTGTGATCAATGGCTATATATTGTACGGATCAACTTCAGAACGGTCGGGTTTGTTTCCGAGTCATTATTTCCATGCCACGTGGCTGGCCTGCCCCGGGTTTTCGCTTCCGGCAGAGCTGCGGATGTTGCGGGCGTGACAGGCGCACAGTTAACTACTATAGATATATAACCTATGGATATACAACTTATAGATGTATAACCGCTATAGCACACGGCTGCTATAGATACACAACTTATGACAGGTTTATCAATATGAGCGAATACAAGCAACCCTTTGGTGATAACCCGTACGCACAGGCGGTTCCCGGGGAGCAGTCTGTCCCCCCAGAACAGGGAGAGGTACCTGATTTTGGTCAGGTGCCGCCCGGGTATGGTGCCGGAGCCGAGAGTCCCGAAATGCCCCCGTGGGGTCATCACCCGCATGGCATGCATCATCACTTCGGCCCTTATCACCCGCACGGTATGCATCATCACTTCGGGTCCCATGACCCGTACGGGATGCACCATCACTTTGGCTTCCATCATCCGCATGGAATGCACCCTCACTATTCCCCTTACTTTGGGCCCGCTCATTCGCACGTTCACCCGGCTTATCAGGGTTATCCCTATCCACCTGACGCTTTTGCTGCAGACGGGCGAGGGCAGACACCTCCCCCGCCAGATAAGGAAAGTGGCATAAATGCCATGCTGAAGGGAATCGGGGAGTCGATGGGGCTTGGCAACCTTGCAGAATTGCTGTCGATTGATGATAAGGAGTTCTGGAAGGGCGCGGCCCTGGGAGCCACAATCGCATTGCTGGCGACTAATGATGGCGTGAAGGAAAATCTTATGGCCACTGTCGCCAGGCTGATGGCAACCATGAAGGCGACAGCGAACGGAGGAGATTCGAACCCGGAAAAAGAAGAATTTGACCATTCCGGTGGCACCGGGTCAGAACCATCTGCATAGTGTTAACTTTTGGAGAAAATGTACAATGAAACAATACCCGGTTTACCCTCAACCCTATGGCGCTCCTTACTATCTGCGTCAAGGGTATGCCCGATCGGGCGCAGGTTATTACCCCTATGCTACTTCTTACGGTCAGCAGGTGTTCAGTGCAGTGAAAAGTGGTGCCATGATCGGAGCCACGGGTGCGGTTGCCATGAGTTTGTATGACGCATCGCAAGGGCGCCTTGACAAAAGGCAGGTGCTTGAAAATGTAGCCAGAGCCAGTGCGACAGTGGGGGCTGCGGCCGGAGCGGTAAAAGCGGTAGAGCTCGTATTTGAAGACAAACCGGTCATATCATCGTTGGCGAGTTTTGCTGCGGGTACGGCTGTATCCTATTTTTTGGGTCTGCCTGGAAATAAAAAAGCGGAAGGAGAGGTTGATGATTAATTACCATGCGCGTCATCCCTACCATGTCTATCCACTCCACTACCATTCACCTCGCAGCTATCCTCCAATGCAGGGAGAGGTGTATGGTAATAGTACAAATACTCCTTATGCCTATTCCTGGCAAACGCAGCCTGTGCCGCCTTCCTTGCAGCAGGTGCCAGATGATATTGGCCAGAATGAACGGCAACCCCTGTTTAATATTCGAAACCCGGCTTTTTTGAAGGGGGCTGCAATAGGAGCTGCGACGGCCTATCTTCTGTCCAATGAGAAGGTTCAACAGAGTCTTATCAAATCGTCGGTTCGGCTCTGGATGTCATTGCAGGGCGGTGTGGAAGAGATGAAGGAGCGTTTCAGGGACGCTGAAGCCGAGATTCATGCTGAAGAACAGGAATAAAAAGTCATAAGCTGTCGACAAAAATGGTTGAATCAATGGTTGAATCGAATGTACTGTTCAGAGGATGTGGTCTGTGAATAGCAAAAGCGGGGTGAGTCCGGTTCATGAAACGCCTGTTCGTTTGCGTTTCAAACTGGGTTTTTTGCGAGACGCAAACATTGACTTCAGTTGGCTTCAGGTCAGCCTGGGCAGTGTGAATGGTGTGCACAAGGTGCGTATCAATCCGGCAGCGATGTCCGCTATATTTGATTATGATGGCGAAGCAGAGACCAGGCGGCGGATTGTCGATTTTGTCAGCAACCTGGTGCCTGAAGATATTCCTCGTGGCGACCCGGGTGTGGATGAGATTCCCGAACTTGCGCCGATGCTGGTGTCCTCCGGGCTTATCGCCGCTATGCCTTTCTTGGGTGACTCCCAACGGCGAATACTGACTTTTTTGAATATTCTGCCAACCCTTTTGACGGGAGCGAAAACCTTTGTTAGCGAAGGCGTCAGGATGGAAGTGCTTGATGCGATCGCAGTAGGGCTGACAGCCAGCAAGGGCGGGTACCTGGCAGCAAATATAACCACTTTCCTGATGCGTCTTGGTGGTTATCTTGAAACTGCTACCGAGCAGCAATCAAACCGATTGCTCAAACAATTGTTGATTCCGCAGGTTCCTGCTGCCTGGGTAGTGCGCGACGGAAAACTGGTTCAGGTGCCTGGTGATAAGGTCAGGCAGGGCGAATATGTCGAGGTTGGTGTTGGCGAAAAACTGCCGGTAGACGGCCTGGTCGTGGATGGTGCTGCTCTTGTGAATCAATCTTCGGTTACGGGAGAGGATGTTCCGGTCAGAAAAGAGGTGATGGATCGGGTGATTGCGGGCACGGTCATTGAGGACGGTCGATTGAGAATCGAAGCCCGATTTGTTGGAGAGGAAACCACGACGGCCAGAATCGCTCGGTTTATGGCCCAATCACTGGAAGATCAGCCAAGGTCTGTGCGAATTGCACAACAACAGGCAGATCAACGTGTCTATCTGACTTTGGGAACCGGTGCTCTTATTTACCTGTTAACAGGCGATGCCCGGCGTTTGGAGTCGATTTTCCTGGTGGATTACTCCTGCGCGTTGAAGCTGGGAACACCGGTGGCATTCAAGTCGGGTATGTACAATGGTGCGCGTAACGGAATTTTGTTCAAAGGTGGCAATGCAATAGAAAAGCTGGCAGACGTGGATTGTGTTGTTTTTGACAAGACAGGCACACTGACTTACAGCCAGTTGATTGTCACCGATGTGGAGGTGTTGGATAGCAGGATGTGGACACGGAGTCGTTTACTTGCCGTGACGGCTTCCATCGAGGAGCATGCCAGCCACCCTATCGCCGAAGCCATTGTTCGCAAGGCGAAGGAAGAGAGCCTGAATCATATTGATCACGGGGAGGTGGAATACATTGTTGCCCACGGCATGAGTTGCCCGGTGAATGGTGATGTGCTGGTTATCGGCAGTCGTCATTACCTGGAAGAGCACGAGGGCATTTCGTTTGCGGACTATGAAGAACTCATTGTCAGAATGGAAAGCGAGGGTAAAACCCTCCTGTTTGTGGGCACTTCGCACAAAACGATTGGCATTATCGGGTTACAGGCGGAAATTCGGGCAGAGGCGTCGTCGGTGGTGAATCAGCTTCATGGAATGGGAATCAGGGAAGTTGTCATGTTAACCGGGGACAGGAAGCCCAAGGCAGAGGCGATGGCCAAAGAGTTGGGAATAGACTCGGTATATGCGGAGCAAGTGCCAGAACAAAAAGCCGATGTGATCAAGGAGCTTCAGGAGCAAGGCCACCGGGTGGCCTATGTGGGAGATGGGGTCAATGATGGCCCGGCACTTGTTAATGCACACGTAGGGGTTTCCATGTCCAGTGGCTCGGAGCTGGCCAGGGCCAGTGCCGACATCGTGCTGCTGGAGGATCATTTGAGCAGCCTGACTGACGCCCTGTCGCTTGCCCGGGAAAGTATGAATTTGATCAAAACCAATTACCAATTGGCAGTGGGCATCAATACGTTGGTGTTATTGGGGGCGGCCGGTGGTGTACTATCACCTGTGCTCACGACACTGCTGCACAACGGTACCACAGTGGGCGTGCTGCTAAGGGCGTTGCGTGGTGCCAGGTCGGACTGAGATATTTATTTCTGGAGAGTCATTATGGGTTTTCATTTTATTCCGTTAGTTGCAGGCGTTGCGATAGGCGCCGTTTCCACCTATTTGTACAAGGATGAAAGAGTTCGTTCTGCTATCGCCGAAAAAATGTCCGGGTTTGGGAAAAAAGGGGAGCCGGTTGCTTCTGCCCAATCGCCGGTTTCGGCTGAAAAAAGTGCAGAGCCTGTTCCATCAGAACCTGCTTCCGGCTGACTTCAGGTTTTCCGGGAGTAACAGCATCGTCATCGTGAAGGGTGCAAGCTCACAGGGCGAGCTGATCTGATTCGAACCTGATCCCGGTTTTCGTTTGCGCCGGTTATGTGGTGTCGTCTGGTCTGCTTTGTTATCTGAACAGTGTTTTTTTGTAGCGGAGCATGTGAATGGCTGCGAAAAACAGAAAGGCGTTCCCGGTATAAAGGTGCAGTTTCTTCTTGCCTGCAAACGCGAACGCAACTGAAGAGGTCAGTGTGGTGGCCATGCCTATCTTGCTGATTTGATTGACGCGTGCCCTGAGCTTTTTGTCAGTTGGTGATGGCTTTCGGCGCGTGCAAATGGATTCCAGCTTTTCCTCCATGGCCAGTTCATCAATAATCTTCGGGTCAAAATTTACCACAAGACTGCCAGACCGGAGGTTGCAGCGAACGTCGGTGACGCCTTCCAACCGGCTCACCTTGTTCTCGGTTTCTGCGGCAAAGCGCTTTGATCTGAGCCTGGCTGTTCTGATCCTGACTCTTCCCGGAGTCGTACTGCTAATGGTGGTGCTGGGGTTCATTCATTTGCCCGTCTGGTCATTCTCTCAAAACTGGCTACCAATGATAATGGGTCTCGGTTACGAATGCAAAGGAGAATTATGATGCTGGTGGCTGTCGCCGGTTCGACAGCCCGGGCTTTCCCGACATCGGGGCATTTGAAATACTCTGGCGCCGCGCCTGAACTCATTGACTGCAGGTTATCGATCAGTGAAGGACTGGCCGGCTGATTTTCTCCAGCTTTTCACTGTCTCTCTTGTAACAATGATCAAACTGCGAAAACTCGTCGTGGGCTTCATAGTGCGCCTTTAGTGTGCGCAACGATATTTCCAATGGTTGTATCAGCAGTTGTGTGTTGAATGGTTCTTTTTGCAGTTCATTCATCAGGTAATAATGCGTCGCAAGTAAAAATCGCCTTTCCGCGGTTATGTCGCCCAAACGTCGGTAGCATTCTGCAAGAGCGTGTCCGGCCAGGAGTAAACGGTCATAGCTGCTCAGTTCGGATGTGTCGCTGTCGCATTTCCTGACAAGCAGTGTAGCAATGTCGAAACCGGCCCCGATAAACGGAATACTTTGGCGATAGTGTTGTTTTTCGAACAGGGCAATCGCCTTTTTCATGCAGTGATCCCACTTATCTATGGCCATTTCCGGATCAGCGTCGAATATCGCCCGGTGTTTGTTGCACAGAAAAAACATAACATCTCCTCTTTCGCATTATTCGGGGCCGTTCATGTTCAGACGAACTGTGACCAATTTATCTTACTTTTTGATTTATGTAAATGGTAATAATTCTTATTAGTGTTTTCTTTTGGTGTCGATCTCACGGAGAAAACGGGGGCCCCGATACAGTTGATGTTTCTGTTTCATCCAGACGGGGTGCCATGATTTTAAATAAAATTTAACACTCATTTATTCAAATGATCGGGTAGAATGGCAAAGGGACGGCTGATTTTCAAACTTCCAATTAGGGGCTGGAGGCTGGTTTCCCAACCAGTTAGTGCCCGGCTTTTCAATTAATAGTTGGCTTGCATGTCAGTCGCAATCTTTTCAGTAATCAGGAACGCTGAGTTATGTCTTACCATACACGCTTTTTCAATCGTTTTTTTGCGTTAATCGCGACATGCTGGCTTTCAGTTTTTAGCCAACTGGTTTATGCAGGCCAGGTCGATTCGCATAAGTGTTATTTCGAAGAGTTTTGTGTCACGGTTGAACAGGTTGAGCAAAATGTCGACATGTTTACTGTAACTGTCCAGAGTGTTGTGGACTATCCATTGAATATTTTCATAGACTTTAAGCTGGATAATCTTACCCTTCAGGCTGAAAACGAGGAGTATTACGAGATCGGTCCTGGTGAGACGCTTTTGGTGAATCAGTTTAGTGTTGAAAACTCCGATGAGCCTTTCAACTACAGTTTTGATTTTACCTGGTCGCTGGGCAGCATTGATACCGTCCACGATGCCGGCTTCCTTTATTACCTGCCATTCCCTGAAGGGATGACCAGTCATATTCTCCGGGGTTACGATGTGGAAGTTTCTCCGGAAAACCGCTATGCCGTTATTTTTGCGTTACCTGAAGGTACTCCGGTGCTTGCAGCACGGGAGGGAGTGGTTCGCAGGGTAGATACCAGTGCTGGAAATGAGGAGTTGTGTGCAAACTATATCTATATTGAACATAGTGATGGAACTTTCGGCGGGTATTGTAACCTGAAGACCCAGAGTGCAAAGGTTTCAGTCGGGAGTGTCGTCAGAAAAGGCCAGGCAATCGCGGAGTCTGGAGTCAATTTGGGGATAGGTTACTTGTATTTTCGCGTCATTAGTCCGTTAAACGCCAAAGATATACTATCTCACGAGGGACTGTTTCGCTCCACCGATGGTATTATCGGGCTGTATGAGGGTGATGATGTGACTTCTGTTCACGAAGAAGACGATGGTAACGAAGGCGATGGTAACGGCGATAACAATAACGAAGGCGATGGTAACGGTGCGGATGATAACGGAGGTAATGGTGATACGGATGTCATTTCCTACGATGAGAACTCGTCTGCGTTTCGAATTCAGTCCATGTATGTAGCCTACTATGGTCGGGCGGCAGATTATGATGGCCTGGCATGGTGGAAAAACAGGATAGAGGAAAAAGGCGGCGACCTGGCTGACATAATTAACGCATTCGGTCGCTCCCCCGAGTATGATAGTCGCTTTGGTCATTTGCCAACGGCGGATCTGATTTCCAATCTGTATTTGCAAATGTTCGGTCGTTTACCCGAAAATGCCGGGTTGGTCTGGTGGACTGATGAAATTGACAGTGGGCGGGTCACCCTGCCGGAGGCTGCCCTTGCCATTGCGGATGGGGCACGAAATGAAGATACGCTGGTTTTGAAGTATCGGACTATCGTTTCGATGCGCATTACGAACGCAGTCAAGCAGCAGAGAAAGCAGTATTTGTTTGATCAGATCGAGCTTGTGAAGTTGTTTGTTCAAGCCATTGACATTGATGATGATCCGATGGAGGTGGGTATCTCAAACCTGATTGGGTCACTACCTTCACTTCAGAATTGAGGCAGGGCTTCTGCGTCAGGGGCCAGATTCAATTCTCGGGCTATACTTACTGATATCTGCTGCAGATAATCACTGCAGCAGGGAATGATCAGAGTGTGTATGGCTTCGAGGTTGCGAGGAGTTGGCGGGGTATCATGGATCAGGTTGCGTTTGAATTGGTGTTTGAAGGGCAGATAGTCGACGGTGTTGCTTTGGAAACAGTCAAGGCCAACATGGCCAGGCTTTTTAAGGCATCAGATGAAAAGATCGGCAAGATGTTCAGTGCCGGTCGAATCGTGCTCAAGAACAGGCTGGACAAGGCTACCGCACTTAAATATCAGGCTGTTTTAAGGAAAAACGGGGCGATATGTAAAATAGCCATAATGAAGCCGGCAGATTCCGGCCCTTCCTCCCCAACTCAGGAAGCCAATCAGACCACTGCCCACTCTGCAGCAGCAAAAGCGACATTCGGGAATACCCGGGTTACGGGAAGTTCGCCCTCAGACAGGTCGCGATTGTCTGATCTGAAGCCCGGGGTTTCAACAGAGATGCAATCGGGTCGGCTGCCGGTCGCGGGTGAAAGAGTCGATACCATCCTTGCCGACAGGCACATTGAGGTTGCGCCTCTCGGCGCCATGCTGGCCGAGAAAAAAGAAGTCGAGGTTCCGGAATTCTATCATCTTGATGAAATTTCGATTGCGCCGGCAGGGAGTGATTTGGGGCAGATTAAAAAAGAGAACAGGGCGGTGGTGCCTGATATTTCTCATATCAAACTTGATGAAATCGGCTAGAATAGCGTCCCTGTTCAGAGTTTGATAAGGAAAATTCTCCCCGCGATGCCTGTTTTGTTTTGTCCTGACTGTTTACTTTCCAATCCTGTGTTTTATTCGGCCCGTTCTGTTCGTGGCGCGGGCTCGCGTGCGATAACTCGTCTTGCCGGGTTGTTCCCTGCCATATTCCCTCTCGTCTTGTTCAACTTCGCTTGCATTTTTGGTTGTCTTTTTTTTACCCCGGCAGCATTCGCTGATTCAGATCGGCTTCCCGGATCGCAACATGCCGGAATAGAACGGGTTGTCGGGTATTCTGACTATTCTCGTCCCACCGTTGGCCTGGTACTCAGTGGTGGAGGTGCCAGGGGGCTGGCGCATATTGGCGTGCTCAGGGTGCTGGAAGAGATGCATATTCCCGTTGACATTGTGGTCGGTACCAGTGCTGGATCCGGGGTCGGGGCGCTTTACGCATTGGGATTGCCGGTATCAGAAATTGAAGAGCGCTTCCATCAAATGAACTGGAGTCAGGGCTTTCAGGATCAGATTGACAGAAGTATGCTTTCCATGCGTAAAAAACAGGAAACCAGGCAGCACTCGGTGGATGCGACTCTGGGAATCAATGAAAACGGAGTCGTGTTCAAGAACGCACTGGTTCAGGGGCAGCAGCTGGGCCTCATACTAAATCATCTCACCCGGGAATCCTTTCAAATTGATGACTTTGATCAGTTGCCCCGCCGGTATCGTGCGGTTGCTGCCGATTTGGCAACTGGTGAAGAAGTGGTGATCGGTTCGGGCTCCATGGCCAGGGCTGTGCGTGCCAGTATGTCTATTCCTGGTGTTTTTCCTCCGGTGAAGTGGCAGGATAAACTCCTGGTGGACGGCGGCGTCGCCAACAATCTGCCGATTAGTGTTGCACGTGACCTGGGTGCCGATATTATTATCGCTGTTGATATCAGCCAGCCATTGGTTGAGCAGGAAAAGCTGGTCGATATACTTGCCATCGCAGATCAAATGAGCAACTTTCTTACCCGGAAGAACGTAGAGATCCAACTGGCGACGCTGAAACCTCAAGATGTACTTATTGTGCCGAATCTGGATGACTTTGCCTCTTCAGACTTTCATAAAAGTGATGAAATTGTAGAAATCGGCGCAACAGCGACACGAGATCGCGCGTTGGATCTGCAACCTTTGGTGCTGCCTGATAACCGTTGGAATGCTTATCTTGCCGATATAAAAAGAGTGAAGCCAATAAACTGGGTGATTGACAGGATAGAGGTATCAAATACCAGCTTTTTTTCCGATCGCTTTGTGTTGAGCCGAATCCGGCAGAAGACAGGCGAGCCCTTCGACCGAAATCAGTTAGAACACGACATCAATACCATTTACGGACTCGGGCATTTCGAGTCGGTATCCTATGCACTGAAAATTGTTGATGGCAAGCGCGTTATGGTTATTTCGGTGTTTGAAAAAAGTTGGGGGCCCAGCTACTTGCTGTTTGACTTTGCCTATGAAGAAGATTTTGATATTGATCGGCGAATCAGGCTTGGTGCCTCTATCAGTTTTACCGAATTAAATGCACTCGGAGCCGAGTGGCGAACCTTTTTGGCAATTGGTTCGCAACCTGAAATCAGCAGTCGCTTTTTTCAACCTTTGAGTCAAACCGATTCATCATATTTGCAGGTAGAAGCCACGGCGAAGAAAACCCGGTTCAATTATTTTGAAGGCGGTAATGTGGTGTCTGAAGCCGAGTTTGAATCCTTGTCGTTTATTGGAAAGATTGGTAATGAGTTGGGCAACTGGGGGGATGTCAGTCTGGGGATACTTCTTGAAAGTGTCGATATGACCGGGCGGGTAGGAGTAGGCGTAGGAGAAAATGTTGAAGTACAACTGGCGGGGTACCGGGCAGGTTTTACCTTTGACACCCTTGATGATGCGCGTATACCCGCCTCCGGAAGCTATTTTGACCTCGAATTTGATCAATACCTCGGCAAACTGGGCTCTGACAGGCGATATAGTCTGGTTGCTGTTGACGGGTTTGTTGCAGGTCAGCATGGCAAGTGGATCTGGCATGCCTCGACGAGTCTGTTCAAGGTAACGAGCGGAAAAGCGACTGTCGATAAACTGGGTAAACTGGGGGGTGTAGATAATCTGTCTGCTTACCCGAGAGACCGTTTTGTTGGTCAGGACTCTGCCTATGGCAGTTTTTCGGTTTACCGGGAGTTTGACGATTCCTGGCAAAACTACTTTGCGGGCGTCAAGTTTGAAGCGGGAAGAGTCTGGGAGCCACTCATTTCAACCGATGATGTCGGTATTGGCTGGCATTCGTCCTACTCTCTGGTCTTTGGTATTCCCACTGTTCTTGGCGCGATCAAGCTGACCGCGAGTTACGGAGATGAAGGAGAGGGAGCCGCCTATCTAACCATTGGTCGTACGTACAACTAGGGTTTGTGTCCGGGTCATCCCGGGATATCTGCCCGGCTTTTATGCAGGCACTCCAGAACCTGATTGCATTGTTCCTGACCGTAAAAAGACACGATGCGTTCCAGCTCGTTTTCATCACGTGCCTTGATTGCATCAATGGAATGTCGCATGGCGTCCAGGTTATCCTGGAGTACTTTCGGCCCTTGTTGCAAGGCGACAAAGGCGCAGCGCTTTGCAGATGGCCACAAGTCCTGTATTGAAGAAACGAGGAAATAATTGTCTGCATAGGCCAGCGATGCCTGGGTATACTCAATCCCCAGGTCAAGAAATTCGATGAGCTTTCCTGATTGAAAGCAGTCACTCATTTTAGTGTAGAGTGACTCCAAACGCTCCATGTCTTCCGGTTTCCAGTTACGTAGCAGCTTGATGCCGGTGTGAGTTAAAATCAGTATCATTGCCTCATAAAGGCTGGTAACGAAGCTCTCATCGAGTTCGGTGACGTAAGTGCCTTTTCTGGGCAGATTTTTTACCATGTGTCGCTTTTCCAGCAACAGCAGTGCCTCTCGAATGGAGCCATGGCTGACATTCATCTCTTTTGCCATGCCGGTTTCATAGATTCGCTCGCCAGACTTCAGTTGGCCGAACGCGATTCGGTTTTCCAGGTGCAGCGCAACCTGTTCAGTGAGTGTTTTTCCTGGCTTGAATTCCACGCGTTATCCGTTTTTTTGTTTTTTTTGGTTATAGAATCTGAAAGCCTGATATGCTCAGGCAAACTCGCAAAAATGCTTTAAAGTCGGCCTCCAGTTTAAACAGAAATGCCCTGAACTCCAAATACCGGTTTGCGAATTGGCTCAAAGAACAGGAGAAAACAGGCGGGCAGTGCGGCAGGCGAGGCGAAAAAACAACGGTTTTGCCCGATGAAGCCGGCCGGTTAATCTCCTGGCATACTGAAAGTCTCTGATTAGCATGTGCTCTACCTGTGCGGTAAATGGTGAAGATGCGACGACAGTGTTCACCTCAAAATTTAATCGCAGGGATCTTGCATCCAGATTGGCCGTGTTAATGCAAGCATAGAGAGAGTCGACCAGGAGCACTTTTTGGTGCATGAATCCGCGCTGGTAGGCGAAAATCTTGATGCCGGATTGATCTGCCTCTTCAAGAAAAGAGTGAGTTGCATAGTAAATCACTCTGTGGTCAGGTATCGCCGGTATCAATATCCTTACATCAACACCTCGAATGGTTGCCAGTTGCAGTGCCCTGAGGATTGACGCGTCGGGCACAAAATAAGGTGTGGCAATCCATATTTTGTGTTGCGCCCGGTTTATCGCACTAAGAAAAAACAGTTCGCTGGTATCCTGGTCGTCTGCCGGGCCGGTAGGCAGAATGAGAACCGGGTGGCTGTTTTTGCTGCTCCGGCTTTCGTTGCACCGGTTGTCATCGAGTTGGCCTTTGTTGCATTGCTCCTCATTGTACTGCTCGGCCCGCCAGTTTAATGTGGGGATTCGATGGGTCACCCAGTTCCAGTCTTCCAAAAAAACCAGTTGAAGAGCCAAAACAGACGGGCCTTCAATCTGGATATGAGTGTCTCGCCAGGGCTGCAGATTTTTGGCCTGACCAAGATACTCGTCACCAATATTGATTCCGCCGGTAAAGCCGACCTTCCCGTCAACAATCAGCACCTTCCGGTGATTGCGAAAATTGATCTGCATTTTTTTCAGGTACTTTTTTATGCTGCCAAAAGGTCGTGCGTCTATGCCATGGCGTTTTAGTTCTTTGATATATCGGGCGTTTAAACCACTGCTGCCAATATCATCATACAGCATAAATATATTCACCCCGAGTCTTGCCCTGGCGATCAGTATTTCCTTGAGTTTGAATCCGGTGGAGTCACCATTGATGATATAGAACTCCAGGAGAATATAGCGTTGCGCCCTTTCGATGGATTTGAACATGGTTGACAGGGCTTGTTCACCATCAACAAGCAATTGACAGCGGTTGTTGACGGTGACCGGTAATCGCCCCAATTGGGAAAGTCTGGCAAGAGAGTCAAGGCCTTGATCGTCATAGCCTGAAGCGGGGGTATAGCGTTCTGCGAACCGGTTAACCAGTTTGCCAAGATCCCGGTCTCCGGCTTTTCTTGCGTCCCGGTAGCCTCGGAACTTGTTAGGGCCGATTAACAGGTAAGCGGGTAGAGCAACAAACGGCAATAAAGCCAGTGCCAGTATCCAGGCAATGGCAGCCTGAGGGGTTCGATAGTGCAGTAGTACGCGTATAATCGTCAACGCGGCAAGCAGATAGATAAAAGCCAGGAAGAAAAACAAAAAAGCCTGTTGTTCCATGATTGTACCTGACCACTTTTTCTGTATTGTCGGGTTTAATTCTTGTTCAGATTCGATTATTGTCAGGTTTAACCCGTAACTGCTTGCCCGGTGTGTAAGTGGCATTCAGGATAAAAACCGGAGTCGTATGAAAACCGGAACAGTATTGAAGATAGACAGTATTAAAAATAAACAGTATTAAAGATAAACAGTATAAAAGATAGTAGGAGAGATAGCAGGAAAGTTCCATCTCTTAAAGCCGGGTCAATTTCAAAGGTGATACTCAAATGAACAAAACGGGTGTAGTGGTGTGATTGCTCAATTCTATGAGAATAAAATTTTCCCCTGGGCTCTGAAACTGGCTGACCGCGCTTTCAGGCGGCAGCGGGAAGAAGTCCTGTCCCGGGCGTCGGGCAGGGTGCTCGAAATCGGCGTGGGTAGTGGTATCAGCCTGCCATTTTACTCCACTGCCGTTTCCGAGCTCGTGGGTATCGAGCCCAGCCAGGCTCTCAGGGATAAGTGTCAGGATGTTGAACACGGATTTCATGATTCCCGCTTGTCCATTGAACATGGTGACGCTCAGGCGTTGACCTATCCGGATGAGAGTTTTGATGCGGTGGTTGCTTTTCTGGTTTTTTGTACAATACCGGATCCGGAAGCGGCTGCCAGGGAGGTCTACCGGGTGCTGAAGCCTGGAGGGAAACTGTTTTTCCTTGAGCATGTTTCGGCCATGACGGAAGGTATGGGGGAAGGCAGACACAGTGCCCTGAAGATCGCAAGGCTGCAAGAGCGCCTGAACCCTTTCTGGAAGAAAATAAGCTGCGGCTGCAATCTGAATCGCGATACCGGCCAGCTTTTTCTGGATCAGGGCTTTCATTTTCAGGATTATCAAGCCTATCATCATCCCGGGATAATTCGCTTCGTTGCTCCGGTAATACAGGGGTGCGCTTTCAAGCCGGAGGTTTGAGTGATATGCCGGCATTAAATTGTCAAATGCCGTTAGCAGGGTGGCAAGAAATAGTAGTAAGAATAATAGTAGTAAGAATATATGTTTTTATGCGCTTTTGTGTGTATCCTTGGGTAGTGAAAACAGCGTGGCTCACGTTTTCAACCTGCAAGCAACGGAAAGTAAAATAATCAGCATATTTATTATTAACCTGAAGGGGAGAGAAATATAGATGTCAGGGTTCACAATGATAGTCTCCATACTATTATCACTACTGGGTCTGGGCGTAGCGTTCTTCTACATGAAGAAGGTGACCAGTGTGCCGATAGCAGAGGGGTTGAATGAAAAAGACAGCAAGCGCCTGAAATTTATTCATGGTGCAATCGCAGACGGTGCAATGGCATTTCTCAAGCAGGAGTACAAGTTCCTGACCATTTTTATGGTGGTGTTTGCCGCAATTATTGCCCTGCTGATTGACGACACCCATACACCGGGTATCACTGAAGGTATCTATACCGCCATTGCCTTCCTGTTTGGCGGTGCCATTTCCATCGCCTCCGGGTACATAGGCATGAAGGTTGCCACCCAGGGTAATGCGCGTACAACGGTTGCGGCCAGAAGTGGTATTGCCAGTGCCTTTGATATGGCCATCAATTCCGGTGCGGTGATGGGGTTCGCTCTGGTCGGGCTGGCTTCACTGGGCCTGGTCGTTATCTATGGAGTGATGAGTTTTCTGCTCTCTGATCTCGGCCCCGGAAATAATCACATACTTATGGAAGTAATCGCCGGTTTTGGTCTTGGTGGCTCAACTATTGCCCTGTTTGCCCGTGTGGGTGGCGGCATCTTCACCAAGGCCGCTGATGTTGGTGCGGATCTGGTCGGCAAGGTAGAGAAGGGAATTCCCGAAGATGACCCTCGTAACCCGGCAGTAATTGCAGATAACGTTGGTGATAATGTGGGCGATGTTGCCGGTATGGGGGCTGACCTCTTTGGTTCTTGCGCAGAATCCACCTGTGCGGCGATGGTAATCAGTGCGGTGGTATTTGCGGCTGATCCGAATGCCTTGCTCTATCCTATTCTGATCACTGCTGTGGGTATTCCTGTCAGCCTGCTGACCAAGTACCTGATCAGCGTGAAATCGGAAGATGAAGTGGCACCCGCCCTGCGCAAGTTGCTGATTGTTTCCAGTGCGATTATGGCCGTGGTCATGTTTTTCGTTACCATGGCGCTGATACCTGAAAACTTTGTATTAAACGGTGATCAGTACAGCAGTATGGGTGTTTACGGATGCTTCCTGGCAGGGCTGGTGGCCGGTCTGGCAGTCGGGCTTCTCACTGACTACTATACTTCTGATAAATACAAGCCTGTGCAGGAAGTCGCAGAATCCTGTGAAACCGGTGTCGCGACCAATATTATTTTTGGTCTCTCACTGGGTTACAAGAGTACCGTTCTGCCTTACCTTTGTATTGCGGCAAGTATTTTTATTTCCTGGGAGCTTGCCGGCATGTACGGTGTTGCCATCGCCTCGCTTGGCATGTTGGGTACCCTGGTTGTTGCGTTAATGATCGATGCCTATGGCCCGGTTGCTGATAATGCGGGTGGTATCGCAGAGATGGTAGGCCTGGAAAGTGAAGTGCGCGAACGTACGGACGTTTTGGACTCTGCCGGAAATACCACAGCGGCAATCGGTAAGGGTTTTGCCATTGGTGCTGCCATTCTGACTTCGCTGGCATTGTTTGCTGCCTTTATTACGGCGGCTTCCAACCTGCAGGGTGCACCGATCACCATGAGCTTGCTGGATCCGAAAGTGTACACCAGTGTGTTTGTCGGAGCGGTTCTGCCATTCCTGTTTGTAGCCATGACCATGCGCTCTGTGGGGGACGCGGCATTTGAAATGATCGAAGAAGTGCGTCGTCAGTTCCATGAAATTCCAGGTTTGATGGAAGGCACAGGGACACCGGATTACGCCCAGTGTGTGGCGATTTCAACCAGGGCTGCCCTGAAAGAAATGATTGCTCCCGGCGTGCTGATTATGGGTACACCTTTGGTAACCGGTCTGTTGTTCGGTGTTGAAGCGGTTGCGGGTGTCCTTGCCGGTTCTCTGGTGACAGGTGGTGTGCTTGCCATTTCCTCCTCAAACAGTGGTGGTGCATGGGATAATGCCAAAAAATATATCGAAGCCGGTAACTTTGGTGGCAAGGGGTCTGACGTACACAAGTCCGCAGTCGTGGGTGATACAGTGGGTGATCCATTGAAAGATACCTCAGGGCCTTCACTGAATATCCTGATCAAGCTGTCGGCGATTCTCAGCCTGGTGTTTGCCCCCTTCTTTGTCGAGTTCGGCGGTATACTGCTGTGATGCGTAAACGGACAGGGAAAGTCTGACAGGATAAAAAGGTGAACCGAAAGATATCAGCTCACGCCTCCGCGGGTGTGAGCTGATACAACAGAATCAGAGAGGTACAGAAAGAGAGGGACACTAGAACCAGAGATTGTCCATGTCCATGCAGGTTCGATCCAGACCTTGCAAAAGTGCTGCCTGGTGCCTGATTTCCGGCAGTTCCCATTTCAGAAAATAGGTTGCAGTTTGCACTTTTCCCTGAAGAAAACACAATTCTTCTTCCGATAAAGAGCCATCGGCGGTTTGTCCTGCCATTTTCGCCAATGCTTTTTCTGCCATCTCCAGCCATAGCCAGGCAACGACCAGTCTTCCCATCATGTCCAGAAATACAGCGCTGTTAGCGAGTGCCAGTTCAATTTCTCCACCCTGCAGGGTTGCCCCAAGCTTCAATACAGTCTGGCTGAACAGCGCAAGATGCTCGTTAAAAAGAGTGGTCAGGGGTTGAAGTTCAGCATGTTGATCTGCGACCTGAAGGGTGCGGTTGACCCGTTCAAGCAACAGTTTTTGGGCCTTGCCACCGTGCATCCACAACTTTCTGCCCAACAGATCCAGCGATTGTATACCATGAGTTCCTTCGTGAATGGGGTTTAACCGGTTGTCGCGGTAGCACTGTTCCACCGGGTACTCCCGTATATAGCCGGCTCCACCCAATACCTGAATCGCCAGGTCATTGGCGCGAGGGCCGTACCAGGAGGGGAAGGACTTGACAACAGGGGTGAGCAGGTCAAGCAATAACGCACTGTCCTGATTACCTTCTGCTTCCTGTTCGTCCACCAGGCGCGAGGCAAACAGGCACAACGCCAGTGACCCTTCGACATAGGATTTTTGCGCAAGTAACATTCGCTTTACATCCGCGTGTTCTATGATGTTGACCGGCTTGCTTTGCGGATTTTTTTCCCGGGGGAGGCGCCCCTGTGGACGGGTTCTGGCATAATCGAGGGATTCCAGATAACCACGATAGCCAATCATGGCACCTCCCATTCCTACTCCTATTCTGGCCTCATTCATCATTGTGAACATGTACCCCAGACCCTTGTTTTCCTCGCCAATCAGATACCCGGTGCAGTCATCCTGTTCACCGAAGTTAAGTACCGTGGAGGTAGTGCCCCGATAGCCCATTTTATGCAGCAGGCCGGCGAGCTGAACATCGTTCCGTTCGCCGGGCGAACCATCCTGGTTAACCAGAAACTTGGGTACCAAAAACAGGGATATCCCTTTTACCCCGGCCGGAGCACCTTCAATTCTGGCCAGCACCAGATGCACGATGTTTTCTGTAATGTCCTGATCTCCGCCGGAGATAAACATTTTTTGCCCTTTTATCCTGTACGAGCCATTGCCGGACGAGGTTGCCCGTGTGACCAGGTCGCCCAGACTCGAACCTGTATCCGGTTCGGTCAGTGCCATTGTGCCGGCAAACCTGCCGTCAAACATGGGCGGTAAAAAGCGGGTTTTGATTTCCTCACTGGCGAACGCATGGATCAGGTTTGCCGCCGCCGAAGTCAAAAAGGAGTAGCCGGTTGTGGATGGATTTGCAGAAACAAAATAGGCACTACAGGCAGAATGAATCAGTGCCGGGAGCTGCATGCCACCATCATCATAACTGTGTCGTGCACTTAGCAGGCCGGAATCAGCGTAGTGCTTCCATGCCTCTTTCACTTCGGGAATGGTCGATACAGATCCATCTTTAAATTGAGGTTCATTGGCATCTGCTTTGGCATTGTGCGGCAGGAAGTGTGCTTCGGCAATTTGCCTTGATGTATTCAGAATACTGTCAAAGGTGCTTCGATCATGGTCGTTGTAATAGTTGCACTTTGTCAGCTGTTCTGCATTGAGTACATCATAAAGAAGAAAGTCGAGGTCAATCTGATTAACCAGCCTGGACATAAATACCCCATTGTCTAATGATTTTCATTGTTGATTTGGTCGTTGGTTTGGTCACTGCCAACGTGAATGGTGATTGATACGTTTTCAGTATGACCCTGAATGCCAGGGAGGTGTATGGTCTAATTTGCCAAAAACAGGGCGGTAACAGACAGAGTTTGGTGGCCTTGTCAGAAAATAGCGATACCAGTCCGATAAAAGTCACTCGTCCTCTACTATGCTGTCACGGTTGGTGTCCGGCTTTATTACTCGATTACTTGCATGAGCTGAACATCAGAAGCTAAACTGGCCATTGGAATGTAACGGCATTATTCATTTGGAAAAACTGTATGAAACAAATGTTACTGGCAATAGTGCTGGTCACTGTGAGCGCATGTGATGGCAATTCAACATTCTCGGGGCTTAGTAATTATGAACTTCAGGATGCTCATCGAGAATGCAGGCGGGGTGGTCACACCGGAGCCGGGGCGCAACGGTGCAAGGGCATTTACAAAGAGTGTCAGAAGCGCAAGGAGGCGACAGGCTTTCGTTGCTAGCGGCTAATCACCGGGTTGCCATGTCGCACCGATGTTAATGGCTCTAAAGCGGGTGTGATCAATTCCTTGCTGATCCAGGGCCTGCTTTAGCCTGATTGGCGGTTGCGATACCGGCTCTGTGGTCAGCACAAAGGTATTCCAGTGAATACCAAAAGCCTGCCGGGCGTTGATATCGTTAAAAATACGCACCGATTCTTCAGGGTTGACATGCTGGTTCCTCATAAACCAGCGTGGCTCATAGGCCCCGATGGGAATCATGGCCAGGTCTACGCTGCCCAGCTTTTCGCCAATTTCCTTAAACTGCACCTCATTGTAACCGGTATCGCCGCCAAACCAGGCGGTAAATTCCGGCCAGATAAACGCCCAGGAAGCCCAAAGAGTGGTGTTGGCGTCCAGCAGGCCTCGCCTTGACCAGTGCTGGGAGGGGGTTGCCATAATCCTGAGTTCGCCGACCTGATGAGACTGCCACCAATCCAGCTCGACGGCATTGTCTATGTCCTGGTCGGCGAGCCATGCCTTGATTCCCAGCGGAACAATCCACAAGGGTTTGTTGCCCAGTTGCTCTACTGTATCCGCATCCAGGTGGTCATAATGGTTGTGTGAAATCACAACGATATCTATTTCCGGCAAGTCAGCCCGTGCCAGTGCTACCGGTGTATAACGTTTGGGGCCGGCAAAGGATACCGGTGATGCCCGTTCGGAAAAAACAGGGTCGGTGAGAATCGTGTGTGAACCGTATTGCAACAGCACAGTGGAATGCCCCAACAGGGTGGCGCGTGGTGTGATGGCCGGCCTGTGTAACAGTGCCTTGTCTGCTTTTTGCCAGCGCTGGTGGTAATTTTCCGGAACATCGGGGAAATCCATATCACCGGTAAGCCAGGCTTTGACAAACTCCCATGACGAAGGTTTGTCAACATCAAGGTACGGATTCTTGAAACCGTCATCCGTGTGGTGCAGGGGGCGCTCCGGGTTTGCGGACGCCTTGGCCGACAAGCACAATGTGGCAAGTATACATGCTGACAAAAACGGTGTGACAAGGGATTTATGTCGATAAAATAACCTGGGCAGTTTCAAAGTGGCATTCCGTTGATAGTGTGTTCTTGTTTGTTGGCAACAATGGTTTTGTCTGTTGGCTACAAAGAGAGAAGGAAATGGTCAGGGCATCAGGATACGCTTGATGGACCCGAAATGCACGCCGCCAGGCTGCTATCCAGGATGGTTTTTACGGACAGAAGAGCAAATGCAACCGAATGATCCGAACCATATTGTGTTCGCTGTCAATTTGTTTCTGGTTGATTAGGCATTAAATGCTTCATATACTTCGTTGCAGCATTAGCAGTTTCTCAGCAAGCCGATATACCTGAATTATTAAAACAAACTGGTGTAACCATGAGGAAAGCAAAGATGATAAAAAAACGACTTCAAAAACTGGCCGGCGTTATTCTGACGACTGCTGTAGGCGCGACGCTGGCTCCATCCCTGAATGCGGAAACACTGACCATTGCTACCGTTAACAATGGTGATATGGTGCGTATGCAGAAACTGACGGATGATTTCACTTCCAAAAATCCCGATATTGACCTGAAGTGGGTGACGCTGGAAGAAAATGTCCTGCGCCAGCGAGTCACCACGGATATTGCAACCAAAGGTGGTCAGTACGACATTATGACCATAGGTACTTATGAAGTGCCGATTTGGGGTAAAAAAGGCTGGTTACTGTCATTGAATGATCTGCCTGCTTCCTATGATGTCGATGATATCCTGCCTGCGATTCGTAGCGGTCTGACGGTAGACGGGAATCTGTATGCGGCGCCATTCTATGGGGAAAGCTCCATGGTGATGTACCGTAAGGATCTGATGAAAAAAGCCGGTCTGACCATGCCGAAAGCACCTACCTGGAAGTTTATTGCCAAAGCAGCGCGAGCCATAACCGACAAAAATAGCGGTGTTTATGGCATCTGTTTGCGGGGTAAGGCCGGTTGGGGTGAGAATATGGCATTCCTGACGGCAACTTCCAATTCGTTTGGTGCAAAATGGTTCGATATGAACTGGAAACCACAATTTGACAGCCCTGAATGGAAAGAGACCCTGAGCTTTTATATTGATTTGATGAATGATGCCGGTCCTAAAGGTGCTTCATCAAACGGCTTTAACGAAAACCTGGCTCTGTTCCAGCAGGGCAAGTGTGGTATGTGGATTGATGCTACCGTTGCTGCCTCTTTCGTCACCAACCCGAAAGAAAGCAAATACTACGATCAGGTAGGTTTTGCGCTCGCCCCGGATACCGGAAAGGGCAAGCGTGGAAACTGGCTGTGGGCCTGGAGTCTTGCCGTTCCAGCCGGAACTCAAAAAGCGGAAAGTGCGAAGAAGTTTATCGCCTGGGCGACTTCCAAAGACTATCTTGCACTGGTTGCGTCCAAAGAAGGTTGGGCGAATGTTCCTCCCGGTACACGTAAATCACTCTATGCCAATCCGGAATATCAGAAAGTCTCTTTTGCTGAAATGACCCTGGCAAGCATCAACTCTGCCGATCCCACCGACCCTTCGGTGGACAAGGTGCCCTATATCGGTATTCAGTTTGTTGCGATTCCCGAATTTCAGGGCATTGCAACAGCCGTTGGCCAGCAGTTTGCTGCAGCACTGGCGGGCAATCAGTCTGTGGATGAGGCATTGAAAAAGGCCCAGACCCTGACCGATCGCGCGATGCGAAAGGCACGCTATTACTGATAGCCAAATGACTGACAGCCAAATCTGCCAGATAGCAAATCAACGGGTCAGGCATTTCCGTCTGACCCGTTTAAAACGCCATCAAACTGAAAACTGTTCCACCGGGAGGAGTGCAATGGCCACTGAGCATTCACGTGTTGCGGCTCGCTTCATGGTATCGCCTTCTGTCATTCTGCTGCTGGGATGGATGATTATTCCGCTGTCCCTGACGATTTATTTTTCATTCCTCGACTACAATCTGCTGTCACCGGGAATGGAACAATGGATCGGTTTGATGAACTATGAGTTCTTCCTTACCGATCCTGCCTTTTTTGATGCCTTGTTTAATACCTTGCTATTGGTGGCCGGAGTTCTTTTGATCACCATTGTTGGCGGTGTGGGGCTTGCGTTATTGCTGGATCAGCCGATGTGGGGGCAGGGCATTGTCCGGGTGCTGGTGATTGCTCCTTTCTTCGTTATGCCAACTGTGTCTGCGCTGGTATGGAAGAATATGTTTATGCACCCGGAAAACGGCCTGTTTGCCTATTTTGCGCAACTGTCAGGCCTGGAGCCCTTTGATTTTCTTGCACATGCACCTTTGCTTTCGATCATAGTGATTGTTGCCTGGGCCTGGCTGCCATTTTCAACGCTTATTTTGCTTACCGCGTTACAGTCACTGGACGGAGAGCAGCTGGAAGCCTCCAAAATGGATGGTGCTTCGGCATTCAGTCGGTTTGTTTACATTATTCTTCCGCATATGTCCCGTGCCATAACGGTGGTGGTGTTGATTCAGACCATCTTTTTGTTATCCATCTTTGCAGAAATTCTGGTCACGACAAATGGTGGCCCCGGAACCGCTTCAACCAATATTACCTATCTGGTGTATGCTCAATCCCTGTTGCAGTTCGATGTGGGAGGTGGTTCGGCAGGCGGTATCGTTGCTGTCGTGCTGGCCAATATTGTTGCTGTCTTCCTGATGCGCATGATCGGTAAAAACCTGGAGGCCTGACCATGTCTACACTGGCTCGACAACGTAACAAGCTGCTTGTCACTGTTCTGGCCTGGTTGATAGGACTACTGATTTTCTTCCCGATATTGTGGACAATTCTGACCAGTTTCAAGAGTGAGGCCGATGCCGTGGCGTCACCACCTTTGTGGCTCGGATTTGAGTGGACACTGGAAAACTACCGGGAGGTTCAGCAGCGCTCCGATTACTTCCTGCATTTTAAGAACTCCATTATTATTTCATTCGGCTCAACCCTGGTGGGCCTGATTATCGCCATTCCTGCTGCATGGGCAATGGCTTTTTCACCCACTCGCCACACCAAAAATGTGCTTATGTGGATGTTATCCACAAAAATGCTGCCACCGGTCGGGGTGTTGATTCCGATTTATCTGATTTTTCGTGATACCGGCCTGCTGGATACGCGGACCGGCCTGATTATTGTGCTGACCCTGATCAACTTGCCCATTATCATCTGGATGATGTACACCTACTTTAAGGAAATTCCCGGTGAAATTCTGGAAGCGGCCCGGATGGATGGTGCCACTCTGTGGAATGAAATCATTTATGTATTGACTCCGATGGCCGTGCCGGGCATCGCTTCAACCCTGTTATTGAATGTCATTCTGGCCTGGAATGAAGCTTTCTGGACGTTAAACCTGTCGGCTGCCAGTGCAGCACCCCTGACAGCATTTATTGCCAGCTACTCCAGCCCGGAAGGGCTGTTTTACGCGAAGTTGTCTGCGGCTTCGACCATGGCAATAGCACCCATCCTGATCATGGGCTGGTTCAGTCAAAAACAACTTGTTCGCGGCCTGACCTTCGGCGCGGTTAAATAGGAAAGAATCATGGGAAGCATTCAGCTAAAAAAAGTGAATAAGGTATTTGGTTCTGTCGAGGTCATTCCGCCGCTGGATCTGGATATCAATGAAGGGGAGTTTGTGGTGTTTGTTGGCCCTTCAGGTTGCGGAAAATCGACCCTGTTGCGCATGATTGCGGGCCTGGAAGACCTGACCGGGGGTGAAATTTATATTGATGGCAGTAATGTGTCGGCCAGTCAGCCTGCAAAAAGGGGCCTTGCCATGGTCTTTCAGTCCTATGCCCTGTATCCGCATATGTCAGTACGCAGGAATATTTCATTTCCGCTAAGAATGGCGGGGCTGAAAAAAGCTGAAATTGAAAAGAAGGTGGAATATGCGGTCAATGTCCTGAACCTTGGTGACTATCTGGATCGAAAGCCCGGCCAGCTGTCCGGAGGGCAGCGCCAGCGGGTAGCGATTGGACGCGCTATCGTACGTGAACCCAAGGCATTTCTTTTTGATGAGCCTCTCTCCAATCTGGATGCCGCGTTGCGGGTCAATATGCGAGTGGAAATCACAGAGCTGCATCGCCAGCTTAACACGACCATGGTCTATGTGACCCATGACCAGGTTGAAGCGATGACGATGGCAGACAGGATAGTAGTACTGCACAACGGAGTGATCGAACAGGTTGGTACGCCACTGGAGTTGTATAACCGGCCCCGAAATACCTTTGTGGCCGGGTTTATTGGCAGCCCCAAAATGAACCTGCTCAAGGGCGAAGCGGCAGCAAAATATGGTGCAGTGACACTGGGCATCCGCCCGGAAAATCTGTCCATTTCCGGTACGGAAGGTCTTTGGCGGGGAACGGTCGGGCTTGCCGAGCATCTGGGCTCGGATACCTTTTTTCATGTGGAATCCCGGCAACTTTCGGAAAAGCCCATCACTGTGCGTTGCGATGGAGAGGTAGGACTCAGGCATGGTGACCCGGTTTTTCTGACACCTGACAAGGGGAAGCTTCATCGTTTCGATGAGAACGGCTTGAGAATCGGTGAGTGAAATGGCTGTGGGGTTTTGTTACGGCTACAGGGTTATGGTATGACTATAAAACTGACGAATGACAGTTTGCAGCACTTGCCGAAGAATGTGCCCGGCCCGGCTTATGACCGAAACCGGTTGACACCGGGGATCGTACATATCGGTATGGGAAATTTCCATCGGGCGCATCAGGCCTGGTATCTGCACCGCCTGTTACAACAGGGCCTGAACTCTGACTGGGCCATTATTGGTGCCGGTGTTCGACCGAACGACGCCATCATGCGGTCAAAGTTATTGGCCCAGGATTGCCTGACCACACTCATCGAGCTTGATCCGGAAGGCAGGTCGGCAGAGGTGACAGGCTCCATCATCGACTATATTCCGGTCGAACAGGGTAATGCCTCGTTGATTCGGCAAATGGCGAAACCGGAAACCCGTATTGTTTCCCTGACCGTGACTGAAGGTGGCTATTATATTGACCCGGCAAACAGAGGCTTTGATTCGAGTCACCCGGATATTCAGCATGATGTGAACAATGCCGAGGCTCCCTGTACTGCGTTCGGGGCTATCGTTGCGGCATTGAAAATCAGGCGGGCCAGAGGTATTGGGCCGTTTACCGGCCTGAGTTGCGATAATTTGCAGGGCAATGGCGATAGATTACGGAAAACGGTTGTGTCGCTGGCCAGGCTGTCCGACCCTGAACTGGCTGACTGGATAGATAGCAACTGCAGCTTTCCCAATTCAATGGTGGATTGCATTGTTCCGGCAACCGGCCCGAAAGAGCTGGAACTGGTCAAACAGTTTGGCATTGATGACCGGGTACCCGTGACCCATGAAAAATTCCGGCAATGGGTGATTGAAGACGATTTTTGCCGTGGGCGACCTGAGTGGGAAAAGGTCGGAGCCATCTTTACGGATAATGTCCATGACTTTGAAGTGATGAAAATCCGCATACTCAATGGTGGTCACCAGATCGTCGCCGGTGTTGGAGATTTACTGGGGATAAAAACTATCGCGGAAACCATGTTGCATCCCGCCATTCTTGCACTGTATCGCAAGGTTGAACAGGAGGAAATCCAGCCTCATGTGAAACCGGTGCCGGGTTTTACCCCCGAAGAATATGTCAGGCTGATAGAAAAGCGATTCTCCAACCCGCTGATTGTCGATACTACCCGCCGGGTTGCGTTTGATGGATCGAGTCGTCATCCGGGCTTTATTATCCCCTCGATTTTGCAGGGGCTGGAGGCGGGAACCCCCGTTGAAGGGCTGGCACTGGTATCAGCATGCCGGGCACGTTATTGCCTGGGCACACGCGAAGATGGAACGGTCATTGAACCCAATGATCCGTTTTGGGACAGCCTTCAGCAAGCCGCCAGATCAGCGAAACAAAATCCCCGAAGCTGGCTGGATATGCGCAACTGTTATGGTGAGCTTGCCGATAAACCCCGTTTTGCTGATGCTTTTGAAAAATGGTTAAACAGGATTTATGCAGATGGCGTGGCAGCCACGCTGGATGCCTATCTCGATAATCGCTAGTCTGCCAATTACAACCTTGATAATAAATGGAAATGCCATGACGAAAGAACTGGAACAAAAAACTGCTGCGGTGACTGGTGGTGCATCGGGTATCGGGCTTGCCTGTGCCGAAGCGATGATCGCTGCCGGAGCGCGGGTGGTTGTGGTGGATCGTGATGAACAGTCGCTGCAGAAATTGCAACAAAAACACCAGGGTTCGCTGATCCCTGTTGCAATCGACCTGCTTGATCCGGAGCAGTGCAAAACCCTGATGCCACGCATTCTGGATGAAGTCGGTCATCTGGATATTTTTCATGCCAATGCCGGGCTGTATCTGGGTGGGGACCTGGTTGAGGCAGATACCGATGCCATTGACCGCATGCTTAACCTGAATGTCAACGTGGTGATGAAGAATGTGCGTGATGTGTTGCCGCATATGATCGAACGAGGCACTGGCGATATACTGGTCACCAGTTCCCTGGCTGCTCACTATCCAACACCCTGGGAGCCGGTTTACGCGTCGTCGAAATGGGCGATTGACTGTTTTGTTCAGACTGTCCGACGACAGGTTTACAAGCACGGAATCCGCGTGGGTGGTATTTCACCCGGGCCGGTGATCACTGCGTTGCTTGCTGACTGGCCGGAGCAAAAACTCAAGGAAGCCAAAGAGTCTGGCAGCCTTGTTGAAGCGGAAGAGGTGGCGAAAGTCGCCATGTTTATGCTGACCCGGCCCCGAGGCATGACGATCCGTGATGTGGTAATGATGCCGACCAATTTTGATCTTTGAGCGTATCTACTCGCGCCTCCATGGGCAGTCTGCGCAGGAAGCGTCTTTGGCATGGATGCCAAAGTCGAGCTTACAGGGAGGTATTCACAGCGTCTTCCGGCGCAGACTGCCCATGGAGGCTTATACCGGGGGGTAAGTAGTTACCTTTGAGCAAAGCAATGAATATTACAAAAGAGCCAAAAAATGAGCCGTTATATGCTAGGGAATAACAGTAAAAGCTACGGCTGGGTTGCAATCATCTTGCATTGGCTTATGGCAATCGGCGTGTTTTTCCTGTTTGGCCTGGGACTGTATATGGTCGAGCTGACCTATTACGATTCCTGGTACAGGGGGGCGATAGAGTTGCATAAAAGCCTGGGAGTCGTTATGGCGCTTGCCTGGATGGTTCGGGTGATCTGGCGCTGGTTTAATGCCAATCCCGAGATGGCTGGCAGCCGGCTGGAAAAAAAAGCCGCTCATCTGGTGCATGTTTTATTATACCTGTTGATGCTCTTTCTGATGCTGACCGGCTATTTGATTTCAACCGCTGATGGACGCGGGATCGAGGTGTTTTCCTTGATAGAAATTCCGGCAATGCCGATCAGCGTTGAAAACCAGGAGGATATCGCCGGAGATATTCATTGGGCAATGGCCTGGTTATTGATTAGTATGGTGGCGTTACATGCTCTGGCAGCAATTCAACACCAGGTGATAAAAAAAGACGGAACCCTGTTAAAAATGATTCGTCCTGAAAATGATTAATAACCAAAACCTATCCTGAGGGGGATTTATGAAAAAACAACTGCGGACAGCGATCACCGCTTCACTTATTGCGTTGAGCACCTTGTTGACAGTTTCAGCACAGGCGGCTGACTATAAAATTGATACCAAAGGAGCTCATGCCTTTATTCAGTTTAAAATCAAGCATCTTGGATACAGCTGGTTACTGGGTCGATTCAATACCTTTGATGGTGCTTTTTCCTATGACAAAAACGCACCCGAAAAATCAACAATTGAAGTTGTGATTGAAACCGCCAGCATCGATTCGAACCATGCGGAACGTGATAAACATTTACGGGGCGCTGATTTTCTCAATGTGAAAAAATATCCTGAAGCCGTTTTTAAAAGCACAGGCTTTGCCGTTAGCGACAGCGACAACGCAACAGTAACCGGGAATTTTACCTTGCATGGCGTAACCAAAACCATCAGCTTTCCGGTAAAAAGAATTGCCGAGGGGAAAGACCCCTGGGGTGGCTACCGGGCAGGGTTTGAAGGTAAAACCACATTGAAACTGGCGGACTACGGCATGGACTATAACCTGGGCCCGGCCTCGACTCATGTTGAAATCTATTTGTATATTGAAGGTATCCGAAAATAGCGCCTGAGCGCGGTAGCGATCTGTTTCAGCTGTCTGTTTCAGCTACCCGCTTCCCGAAGCAGCCTTGATATCCTCAAACCGCAGGCCGTATTTTGCCAGCAACTGCTTTACCCGATGGGAGTCATTGGTAGATTTTTTGGCTGTTCGACTGACGTTGAACAGCTTTCGACCCGCGTCTGCCATCGAGTCGGATGCCCGGCAGACTTCGATCAGGCCGGCGAGTTTCAACTGGTCGTAGTAATCAATCTGTTCGATGCGGCCAGCCCCCGGCACTTGCTCGATCAGCGTTTTGATGTTGGTTGTCAGGTCGGGTTCTGACTGCCATTTTCGTTTTAACCGGTTGATTTCCTCGTCAACCACGGCAAGGGTGATGCGGCCACCGTCGGCAAGAGTGCCCATGCGGGTAATGCTGGCGTTGAGGTCGCGGAAGTTGGCTGACCAGGTGGCATGAGCCGAGCGGCTGAAAGCCAGGTACTTTTCTCTGGCTGCCTTGTTAAAGCTCACCAGATAGCCTGATTTGCCGGAGAAGGTTTCCAGTTCAAAGTCGATATTGGGTTCCAGGTCTTCAATCCGCTCCTTCAGTGAGGGAAGCTGGTAAGTCCAGAGATCGATCCGGGCCAGCAGGTCTTCACGAAACCGTCCTTCGCGAGTCTGTCGGGCAAGATCCCGGTTGGTGCCTGCGATCAGTTGAAAGTTGCTGCCGACTTCCCGATCCGACCCAAAGGGCATGAAGCGCTTGTCCTCGATGGCTCTTAGCAGCATGGCCTGCTCATCCATGCCCAATTCACCGACTTCATCCAGAAACAGCAGGCCGTTGTTGGCCTCCATCAAGAGTCCGGGGCGGTCAGTCGCTGCGCCGGTGAAAGCGCCTTTTTTATGGCCAAACAGGGCGGACATGGCATTTTCTCCCCGGAGTGTGGCACAGTTGACGATAACCAGGCGGCCATTCAGCTTGCCGCGTTGTTGTCTGAGCTCATAGATTCGCCGGGCGAGCAGGGATTTGCCTGCCCCTGTGGGGCCGGTTATCAGAATGGGTTCACTGGAGCGGATGGATACCTTCTCAAGCTGCACGATCATTTTGTTGAAGGCGGCGTTACCGGTTTCAATGCCGCCCTTCAGCCAGGTGGTGCCTTCCTGGTGTTCTTTTTTAAAGCGCGAGGCGATCTGGTCATACCTGGATAAATCCAGGTCAATAATCTGATACTGCCCTGGCAGGCTGTCACCGCGTCTGGACGGGGCGGTTTGCAATAACAGACCGGGCAGATAGCCTGCTTCGGTCAGAAGATACAGGCAAATCTGGGCAACGTGGGTGCCCGTGGTGATGTGGATGAGATACTTTTCCCTGTCCGGCTCGAAATGATAGCTGCGGGCAAAGTCGAGCAGGGTGCTGTAGACAGTTTCAAAATCCCAGGGATCGTTGAAGTTGACCTGATGGTGAACCACCTCGGTCTCGGGGGAGATGAGCCTGATATCCTCCGTCACCTGTTGAGCCAGCTTTTCGAAATGATCATCAAAAAGCAATTCAAGACGGTCAATAAGCAGGTCATCCTGCTGGCACATTGAAATGGTTGGTCGCCATTTGTACCAGCCCTTGTCGCCCTTGCCGCGCCGATCCATGGTGGTGCCGAGAATGCTGATCGCTACTGTTTTCATGTTATCGAATATAATAGGTATTTATCTGAAAAGATAGACCGGTTGCGCTGTGCTGCCAGTCTCCGGGTTTGACCACAAGGGAGCGAGGAGAAATTTTTCTGGCTATCTGTGGTAAATCATGGTATCCATCTCAGGGACAGGGACGTATTCACGGTGTCTTCCCGGGCAAACTGCCCCTGGAGACGTGAGTGGACATATAAACATAAATATAAGAGGGCCCTATGAAAAAATACCTGCAACTCTCAATTCTACTTGGTTCCCTGAGTTTCGTGCCGATAGCATATTCCGCCGCCATTATCGAAGGGCAGCGCATGGAGCCGGTGCAAAGCAGGGACGGGATGGTGGTCACCAGCCACTTTCTGGCGACAGAATCGGCGCTTGAAGTCCTGAAAAATGGTGGTAACGCCGTTGATGCAGCGGTAACGGCGGCCTTCTCTCTCGCTGCCACCCAGCCTCGATCAGGTAATATCGGAGGTGGCGGTTTTATGCTGATCTCATCAGAGAAAAAAGATGAGGTGGTGGCCATTGACTACCGGGAAAAAGCCCCGGCCAGGGCGACTCGTGATATGTTTCTCGACGAAAAGGGAGAGGCGGTAAGCGAGCGTTCCCGTTATTCGCATTTGGCTGCCGGTGTTCCCGGAACCGTTGCAGGGCTTGCCCTCGCGCTGGAGAAATATGGCACCATCAGTCTGAAAGAGGCGATTGCGCCTGCCATCAGGCTTGCCGAAGAGGGATTCGTCGTCACTCCCCGTTTCAGTAACGGATTGAAGAAAAAGGAGAAAATGCTCAAAAAATGGGCTTCAAGCAAAAAGATTTTCTATAAGCCGGATGGCAGCTACTACGAGCCAGGTGATCGTTTTGTCCAGCCCGAACTGGCGGCAACCCTGAAACGCATCTCGAAAAACGGCACGAAAGAATTCTACGAGGGAAAAACCGCAGAATTGCTGGTGGCAGAGATGAAAAAACATGGTGGTCTTATCACTATGGAAGACCTGAAAAACTATCAACCGGTAATACGAACTCCGGTACACGGAACCTATCGCGGCCACGATATCTACTCCATGTCTCCTCCCAGTTCGGGCGGTGCGCATGTGGTGCAGATTCTGAATATCCTCGAAGGCTATCCCATCAGCGAATATGGACATAATTCGGCCAAAACCATTCATCTGATGGCAGAGGCCATGAAGCGGGCGTATGCCGATCGTTCTTACTATCTCGGAGATTCCGACTTTGTGAAGGTTCCACTGAAGGGTATCACTTCCAAAAATTACGCCGCCTCACTGCGCAACGGGATTGATGAACTGAAGGCAAAGCCAAGCAGGGAGATTGCGCCCGGTAAGCCTGCACCCTATGAAAGCAACGAGACCACACACTTTTCTGTCGTTGATAAATGGGGCAATGCGGTTTCCAATACCTATACGATCAACTTCAGTTACGGTTCCGGCATTGTGGTAGAAGGAGCAGGATTTTTGCTCAACAACGAGATGGATGATTTTTCCGCCAAACCGGGAGTACCCAATGCCTACGGGCTGATTGGCGGAGAGGCGAACAAGGTTGAGCCGAACAAGCGTATGCTCAGTTCCATGTCGCCCACCATTGTCAAAAAAGAGGGAAAAAACTTCCTTGTTACCGGCAGCCCCGGTGGCTCCAGAATTATCACCACCACCTTGCAGGTGATTATGAACGTGGTTGACCACGGGCTCAATATCAAGAGTGCCGTCAGTGCACCGCGCATTCATCACCAGTGGTTGCCTGACGAGATTAGAGTTGAAGAGGGAATCAGCCCCGATACCATTGAAAAACTTGAAAAAATGGGGCACACCACAAAACTGAAAAGCTCGATGGGTGCCATTCAGTCAATTATGATCAGGGATGGAGTCATGTACGGTGGCGCTGATCCAAGGCGTTCTACCAGTCTCGCAGCGGGTATGTAGTAGCGAGTATGTAGTAGAGCGGGTATGTACTTTGTTTTTTACACTCAAAACCACTTCATAATAACTTGAGGAAAACCCATGAGTCTAACAATGAAAGTTTTGCTCGGAATGATTCTCGGAATAATCGTGGGAGTTGGCATCAACCTGGCTGGCCTGAATGCCGAAGGCTCTCTGGTCAACATATACCTGGTCAACGGCCTGTTCAATATTGTCGGTACGATGTTTGTCAACGCCTTGAAGATGCTGGTAGTTCCACTCGTGCTGTTTTCGCTGATTTGCGGAGTTTGCGGGATCGGTGACGTAAAGCTGCTCGGCAAAATCAGCGGCAAGGCGTTTGTGATCTATATGTTGACTACCGCCATTGCCATCGCCTCGGCACTGGGCATTGCTGCCGTCCTTGGTATCGGAACAGGCATGAACGCCCAATCAACCGCTGAGTTCACCGGCCGTGACGCACCTCCCCTGTCACAGGTTCTTATCGACATTGTACCCTCAAACCCTGTTAGCGCCATGGCCCAGGGAGAGATGCTGTCAATCATCTTCTTCGCAATTTTGTTGGGGATCAGTCTGCTGCTGGTCGGGCGCAAATCGAAGCCGTTGATCGAT
>PDWI01000368.1_pt1 | contig 72784 bp, 65 predicted proteins | sample 1430891 | NCBI WGS metagenome assembly PDWI01 (sample SAMN01162508, study PRJNA174530) | Oral metagenome, whole genome shotgun sequencing project. | biome: Marine environment; feature: Marine mammal; material: Swab sample of the gingival sulcus; isolation source: swab sample of gingival sulcus...
CAGCCTTCCACCGCGTCCAGGGTTAACAGGTTACAGCACCGTGTCCGGGGCGAAGCTACCGGGCAGCGGCCGAAACCGGGAGTCTCCCGGCCTGTCTGCACGGAGGGGCAAACAGGTTTGACGGCCGGTACCGCTTCGGGAATAGCGGCCGGTCCGGCGGCCGGTCCAGAGGCTAAAGGTTCATTTTCCGGCGGCAGCGCTGCACCCTCCTGCTCCGGCGCTGCAGCTGCGGCGGATCGTGGAATGCGCCGGGCGGCGAGTATGCCGGACGGTCCGGCTGAAGACGCGCTCTTCTGATTTTTCGCCGGGAGAGCCGTGTACTCTCTGGGAGTGTTTTTCAGCCGGTTCCAGTCGCCAAGCACCCGGTTATACACTTCCCGGCGGGGCCGGCCGGTTCTGCCCAGACGTCCGGCAATTCCCGGAACCTGCCAGCAGACAAAATCAGCAGCTGCGTCAATAAGGTTTTTCAGTTCCTGATGTGTAAAACGGCAGCTGAGAGCCGAATCCCGCAGAGCCTGACGATCTTTTTCCGGAAGATTCCGGGCCGCCGGCAATTCCAGTAAAGTGCGCAGTTTTTCCGGATAGGGATCCGCCAGGGAAGCCCAGAGAGGCAGGGAATTTTCTATGAGCCTCTCAACAAATTCACGTTTAGGGGTGGTACTCTCCAGATGATCGGAAACCACTTTAAAGATATAAAGATCTTCGGCTCGAACCACGTCCTGAAGAGCAGCTTTAAAATGAGCGGCTTCCATATCAGCCAGAAACACTTCAGGACCGGCCCGGCCGGTTAAGGGAACAGCCGCTGTTCTGACGGGCAGTGCGGGGATTGAAGACGGGATTTCAGGGACGCGCTGATTCCGGGGGGGGCGCTCACGGCCTGCGGCGCGCGGGCTTCCGGCACCGCGCCGATTCCGGGCGGCACGCTCACTGCTGGGGACACTCTCTTTCTGAATAGCGCGCTGACTTTCGGCAGCAGACACCTTATCTGAGGCGCGTTCACGTCTTACGGCGTGCGGGCTTCCGGCACCACTCTGATTCCGGACGGCGCGCTCACGGCCTGCGGCGCGCGGGCTTCCGGCGCCGCACTGATTCTGGGGGGCACGCTCACTGCCTGCTTCGCGCATATCACCCTCAGCGCGCTTATTACCGGGGGCACTCTCTTTCTGAATAGCGCGCTGACTTTCGGCAGCAGACACCTTATCTGAGGCGCGCTCACGGCCTGCCAGCTCCGCGCGGTACAGCGAACCCACAGGAATATCCGGGTCTGTTACTCCGGCAATGCCCGCATTGAAGGCCCGGCCGATACGGTATTTTCCGGTAATATAGGCAAGCGCACTGCGGGTATTCTCTTCTCCTGCTCCCGAAACCACCAGCACAAGCGGCCCTTGAGTAAAAATTTTCCAGGGCCTGGTTTCACTCTGCTTCAGTCCGAAATACCGGATAAGAGGCCGGGCCTCGGCAGGCAGCGCTGTATGAATAAGAGTGAGGGGCTTTCGGGCCATAGAGCGTTCTCCCGGAAGATCAGATGACCATTGTACGGCAGTAACTGCCGACTTCTTCCAGAAAAGCCCTCCGCTCTTCCCGGGAAATATTGGAAACTTCGCTTATGTTAAACCACTTCCAGTTCCGTACACCGCAGAATTCCAGTAAACCGCGGCAAAAAGAATCTTCTACTGTACAAATACCTTCTTCCGGCGCCCCCATGGTGCTGACCACCACAGCCTGGCGCACATGGGTGAGCAAGGGCGAAGCGTCCGATTCATCAAATGCCCACTGGGGCAGAAAAACCTTGTCAGCAAAACCCTTCAGTAATGCGGGCATAACAGACCACCACACAGGAAAAACAAAAATCAGATAGTCGGCCTTTTCTATGCGCTTTTGATACGCGCCCACTTTAGGATCCTTAAACTGTCCTTTGGTGTATACGGCCAGCTCTTCCACACGGAGTACCGGATCAAAGTTCTCCCGGTGTAAATCAAGAAAGTCCACAGAAACACCGGCTGTTTCCAGTTCCTTCTGTAATTGCCGTGCTATGGCAAAATTGAAACTGTCCTGCCAGGGATGATCAATAATCAGCAGAGCCCGGCCGCGTCCGCTTTTTATTCTTCTTTCTGATTCAGAAACACTACTCATTTGCAGCCTCCCCAGGCATTTTACAGTCTTTCGGCAACTGCATCACCCATGGCGGCTGTTCCCGAAACTTTTTCGCCCGAAAAGGCAATATCGGCTGTCCGGAAACCGGCGGCAATGGTTTTCTCAACCGCGCTGTAAATGCGCTCTGCGGCCCGTTTTTCACCCAAAGAATACTCCAGCATCATGGCCCCCGAAAGAATCTGCGCCAGCGGGTTGGCCAGTCCTTTACCGGCAATGTCGGGAGCCGAGCCGCCGGAAGGCTCAAACAGATGCACCGTTTCCCCCAGAGAGGCGGACGGCAGCATGCCCAGCGAACCGGCCAGAGCAGCTGACTCATCGGAAAGGATGTCTCCAAAAAGATTTCCGGTAACAATAACATCGAACCGGGCAGGGTTCAGAATAAGCTGCATGGCCGCGTTGTCCACATACATGTGGCTCAGCTCCACATCAGAATTGGCCTTTCCATACGCAATAGCGGTTTCCCTCCAGAGCATGGAAGAGCGAAGAACGTTGGCCTTGTCCACACTGCAGACTCTGCCGCTGCGGCTGCGGGCCGCCTTAAAGCCCGCCTCCAGAATGCGCTGTACCTCTTCTCTGCGGTAGACCATGGTATCCAGACCTTCATCTTCAGAGAGTTTTTTCGGCTCTCCGAAATAGATGCCGCCGGTCAGCTCCCGCACTGTCAGAATATCCACCCGTTTTTCCCGCTCCTGAAAGTTCAGGGGGCAGAAGGCGGCCAGCTGAGGATACAGTCTGACCGGCCTGAGATTGGCATACAGACCCAGAGCTTTGCGGAGGGCCAGAAGGCCGCCTGTCTCCGGCCGTTTTTCAGGAGGCAGATGGTCCCACTCGGGACCGCCCACACTGCCCAGAAACACAGCCTGTGAATTCAGACAGAGCTGCCGGGTGTCAGGCGGCAGGGGCTCTCCGGCAGCGTCAATGGCCGCTCCGCCGATGAGTCCTTCAGTGTAATTCAGGGAAAAACCTTCGCTGGAGGCAGCGGCATCCAGCACTTTGCGGGCTTCAGCCATTACTTCCGGGCCGATGTGATCTCCGCTTAATACGGCAATGTTATAACTCATTTCGCGCTGTCCTTGAGCATTTCCATGCGGTTCAGCGCGTTGATATAGGCCAGAGCCGATGCTTCGACAATATCGGTGGAAGAAGCCCTGCCGTCAACGGTTATCCCATTAAAATTCACCTGCACCTTCACCTGGCCCTGAGCGTCTTTGCCGCTGCCGACCGCCTGAATAACATACTCATTGAGTACGCCGGGCACGCCTGTACACTGATCAATGGACTGGAAAACGGCATCGACAGGTCCATCCCCGGCCTGAGTACCCAGAAAAACCTCTTCGCCCTTCATGAGCTTCACTGCGGCCGAAGGAATAACGTGGTTGCCGGTCCATGTCTGAAAAGTATCCAGACGCCAGCCCGAAGGAAAATCACCCAGAACCCCGGAAACAAGAGTAAACAGATCCTCGTCGTACACTTCTTTCTTCTTGTCAGCTATAACCGTAAATTTCTGATAGAGGGAATCCATCTGCCGGCTGTCAAGAACTATGTTGTACTGTTCCAGTTTTTCCTTAAGCGCGGCCTTTCCCGAGTGCCGCCCCATAACCAGAGATTCACGGCTGCGCCCAATATGGGCCGGATTCATTATTTCGTAGGTTTCCCGGTGCTGAATAACTCCATGCTGATGAATCCCCGACTCATGACTGAACACGTTATCGCCGAAGATGGGCTTGTTTCGGGGAGTCACCAGCCCTGTAATATTCTGAAGGAGACGGCTGGTAGGATACAGATACTCTGTTTTGACGTTGGTCTCCACATTCCATATATCCCTGCGCACATTGAGTGCCATAACCAGTTCTTCCAGAGCCGCGTTACCGGCACGCTCGCCAATACCGTTAAGGGTAACTTCAACCTGCCCGGCTCCGGCTTTAACAGCCGCAAGGGTGTTAGCCACAGCCACACCCAGATCGTTATGACAGTGAGTAGACAGAATAACGCTCTCTCCAATTTCCGGTATGGCCTCTGTTAACGCGGCCATGCGCTCACCGTACTCATCCGGCATGGCATAACCTACCGTGTCGGGAATGTTCAGAGTATTGGCCCCGGCTTTTACAGCTGTCTTAAGAGCTTTAACCATAAAGTCCCATTCACTCCGGGAAGCATCCTCGGGTGAAAATTCAATTAAATCAAACCCCTGCTCTCTGGCATAAGCAACATGCCGGTTAATGGATTCAAGAACTTCCTGTTCACTCATCTGCAGCTTGTGCTTCATGTGCAGGGGGCTGGTGGCTATAAACACATGGATCATTTTGCGGGGGTATTCACAGAGCGCGTCCCGCACAGCGTCTATATCCGCCTGCCGGCACCGGGCCAGTCCCACAACTGTGGCATTCTTTACGGCCGCACCAATGCGTTTAACAGCTTCAAACTGTACGGGAGAGGAAACCGGGAAACCGGCTTCAATACGGTCCACCCCCAGTCTGTCCAGGGCTTCGGCCATTTCAATTTTCTGCTCAACCGTCATGGAAGCGCCGGGAGACTGTTCTCCGTCCCGGAGAGTGGTATCGAAAATAACAATTTTACGCGGCATTTTTATTTCTCCTCTTCATTTTGCATGCTGCACAATTTACCGGGGCCGGCCGAATTCAGCGTTTTTCGGAGCGGCTTCCCTTGAACCTCCTGGTGAGTGCGCCCTGCCGGACGCACAAAATAAAAAAGCGGCCTGCGGGCCGCCTGTTCCGTTTCGGAGGTTAACATCTGTCATAAGCGAATAAGCTGTTTTAGATTTGCCTTTCCGCTTCACCGCGATGCCCTGCCTGCCCAAACGGACCAGGTAAAAGAGATAGGAGTTCCCCGGAAACGCTCAGACTGGTAATGGATTTTAAGCCTGTCATCAAACGGGTCTCCTTCACGGTTTGCAAAACCGCACCGCAGTGTATGGAGAAAGACTACAGATGAACCGGTAAACCGTCAAGCCGGACAGGATTCTATTTTTTTGTCTGGCGTGATACAGTATTTTTCAATTTCGCCGATATATTATAGAGTAATATGTTTCAGGGAGGTTACCATGCGTGATTTACTTAAGGAATTTGAAGGAGATGTTACCGTTGTAAAAGAATGGTACAGCGACGACTCCGGAAAACCCATTGAATCATTTGTTGTAATTGTTGATGGTCAAGACTACAAATCCTATAAATCCATGCCCAAGGCAATGGAACGGGCTTTAGCTATTTCGCATCGTCATAAACACAAGAAAAAAAAATAAACAAAACCTGATCGGCTGGGACAGAAGAGGAACGCCATGGTAAACGCAGAGCAAGTACATTTGAAGGTAAAAAGTAAAAAAACTGCATTCTGCCCTGGCTTTTGTCCTACCCGGTTTAAGATGGTATCAGATGAGTAAAAAAAATATAAAGTCTTCCAGCCGGTTAAACCGGATTCTCGAAATTGACCGGGAGCTGGATCTGATCAAAGACCTGGATCTTCTGCTGGAGCGCCTGCTGTTTATGGCGCGCAGGGAAGCAAACGCGGACGCGGGAACGGTTTACATCAGGGAAGGCGACGATCTTGTATTCAAACATACTCAGAATGATACTTTTGAAGCAAAGCTTAAACCGGGTGAAGATCTGGTTTATTCCTATTTTTCCATACCAATCAGCGACAAATCCATATCCGGGTTTGTCGCCAGGCACGAAACGTTTCTCAATATTCCGGATATGTATAATATCAGCAAGTCGGCGTCGTACAGCTTTGATTCGTCTTTTGATGTTGAAACCGGCTATAAAACTGTATCCAGTCTTTCCTTTCCCCTTATTTCCAGCGACGGAGATCTTCTGGGGGTTATGCAGCTGCTCAATGCCCGGAATAAGCACAACGAATTTGTTCCCTTCCGTCAGGAAGATGAACCTTTCTTCGAAATTTTCGCGCGCTTCGGTTCCAAGGCCATACAGCGTGCCCAGATGACCCGGAACCTGTTAATTACCATAACCGGTTTTGCCGGACTGCGCGATCCCAAGGAAACCGGAGCTCATGTAAACAGGGTTGGCGCCTACTCAATGGAAATTTACGCAAAATGGGCTCAGCGCAAGAATCTGAAGCAGGAAGAAATTGATAAAAACAAGGACATACTGCGTATGGCCGCCATGCTTCACGATGTCGGCAAGGTAGGCATAAGCGATATTATTCTGAAAAAGCCCAGCCGTTTTGACGACAGGGAACGCCGTATTATGGAGTCGCATACATGGCTGGGAGCCCGGCAGTTCCTGGACAAAACAGAGCTGAATGAAATTGCCAGAGAGGTTGCCCTGCACCACCATGAAAACTGGGACGGAACCGGTTATCCCGGTAAAATAGGCGACTTATTTGAAGCAGACAAATATATTCACGAGGTAAAAAAACGGCCTAAAGGGCTTAAAGGCGAAGAGATTCCCCTGTATGCCCGCATAGTGGCCATTGCAGATGTTTACGATGCCCTCAGTTCCCCGCGTGTCTATAAAGAAGCCTGGGCGGAAGAAGATGTACTGAAAACCATCCGGGAAGAAAAAGGTAAAAAGTTTGATCCGGAGATTGTGGATGTTTTCTTCGAAATACTCCCCATACTGCGGAATATACGGCAGCGCTACCCTGATGACTAAGCGGAGAAACCTGCTCACCTTGCAATAGTGGCCCGCCGGCGGTTATCTTTGTTATTAAGATTATTCAAAGGGAACAATATGATTAACATGCGCTCTATTGCCCAAACAGATCCGCAGCTTCACGCGGCCTTAACTGACGAGCTCAACAGGCAGAAAGACCGGCTGGAGCTTATTGCTTCGGAAAACCTTGTCAGCGAGTCTGTGCTGGAAGCGGCCGGCTCTGTACTAACCAATAAATACGCTGAAGGCTACCCGTCCAAACGCTACTACGGCGGCTGCGAGTATGTCGATGCGGCTGAAAATCTGGCTATTGAGAGAGCCATGCAGCTGTTCAAGGCCGAATACGCGAATGTTCAGCCCCACTCAGGAAGTCAGGCAAATATGGCCGCCTACCGCAGTGTTCTTAAACCGGGTGATACCATTCTGGGTATGAATCTGGCTCACGGGGGGCATTTAACCCATGGATCTCCTGTCAGTTTTTCCGGTCAGGACTACAACATTGTCAGTTACGGCGTAGAGAGGGAAAGCGAAACCATTGATTACCGGGAACTGCGGCGGATGGCTCTTGAACACAAGCCCCGTGTTATTGTTGCCGGTGCCTCCGCTTACCCCCGTATTCTAAACTTTCAGGAGTTCCGTTCCATTGCCGATGAATCAGGAGCTCTTCTTATAACAGATATGGCGCATATAGCCGGCCTGGTGGCGGCAGGAGAACACCCCTCGCCTGTTCCTCATTCTCATATTACCACAACCACCACCCATAAAACACTCAGAGGCCCCCGGGGAGGAATGATCCTTGCGGGCAGCGACATTGAAAATGATATGGGAATTAAAGCCCCGAAATCCGGACGGACAAAACGGCTGGGTGAAATTATAAACAGCAATGTTTTTCCCGGCATTCAGGGCGGTCCCCTTATGCATATCATCGCGGCCAAAGCCGCGGCTTTCGGTGAGGCTCTGAAACCCGGCTTTGCCGATTACCAGAAACAGGTCCGTCAGAATGCCCGGGTTCTGGCCCAGGCTCTTACAGACGGCGGCATACGTCTGGTTTCGGGAGGAACGGACAACCACCTGATGCTGGCGGATCTGAGTCCGCTGAAAGTAACGGGAAAAGAAGCCGAATTATGGCTGGATACGGCAGGGATGACTGTCAACAAAAATGCCATTCCCTTCGATCCGCTTCCGCCCAGAATTACATCAGGTATACGGATTGGCACTCCGGCCGTTACAACACGGGGAATGGGCGCGGCGGAAATGGAACAAATAGCCGCCTGGATAATCCGCGCGCTGAAAAGCGGAGGCGAAGAAAAAGTCCTGAAAGCCACAGCAGATGAGGTAAAATCTTTCTGCGCACGCTTTCCGGTCTATCCAAATATAGAATAAAGCACTTAATTGCTTGACTGTAGCTCCCTGCGGTCCTTAGAATAAGAAAGAATCACCAGTATTACCTGAATTGAGAAAATTGGGTAACTGATCTGTAAATATGGAGACGGCATGGCTAATTCCCTTCAACTGGGCCTGGTATCATACAACAAAGGCGCCTACATTACCATTGAAGGAAAAAAATCTCAGCAGTTTTACATTATACGTACAGGACAGGTACGTATTGAAAAAGACCTGAGCCTTCCTGAAGAAGAGAATGAGTCCGTACTTAATCCTGGAGATTTCTTCGGGGTTGTTTCCACCATGTCCAACCATAACCATATCGACAACGCCGTAGCTCTGAGCGACTGCACGCTCATTACGGTCCGTTCCGACCAGTATTCCCTGCTGATTGAACGGAATACGCCGGTTGCCATGAAAATTATCAACGGGTTTTCCCGGCAGGTCCGGCTGCTCGATCAGGCCCTGACCCGGCTGACCTTTAAAAGTTCGGTTGAAGCAGATGAGCGGCATCTGTTTCAGGTAGGTGAATACTACGCCCGTCAGAATCAGTTCAACCAGGCCTTCTATGCCTACTACAAGTACTGTCTGTCCAACCCTCATGGAAGCAATATTGAGGTAGCTAAACAGCGCATGGCCAAAATAAAGCCCTATGCCAAGACAGCCAACCTGCAGCCCGACACGAATCAGTTTATCCGCCATTATCCCAAAGACACCATGCTGTTTGCTGAAGGTGAAAGCGGACCGGAGCTCTACATTATCCAGAAAGGGAGCATCCGTATTACAAAGATCGTCAACGATAACGAAGTACTTCTGGCGCTTCTGAAAGCAGGAGATATATTCGGAGAGATGGCGCTTCTGGAGAACAAACCCCGCAGCGCTTCGGCCATAGCCAACGAAGATTCCGTACTCATGGCTGTCAACAGGGCTAACTTCAAGGGCATGGTAGTGGAGCAGCCCAAGGTAATAGCACGCCTCACCAGCTCTCTGGCTGAACGGATATGGAACCTCTACCGGCAGCTGAAAAACACCCTGATTGAAGATCCTGTCGGCCGGCTTTACGACAGTCTTGTGCTGGAACTGGAAAAAGAACACCGCGATCTAAGCTCCCGGCAGTCGCATACATTCGGATTCGGTCCCAACGATCTTATTAACATGGTGGGCCTCTCCCGCGATGTAGGCCGAAGCGCCCTTGCCACCCTTTTTGAGTGCAAGGACATTTCCCTTGTGGATAACAAAATTTATACTCAGGATATTTCCCAGATAAAAAAACTCTCTGATTATTATAAAAAAATGGAATTCCGCCGGGAAGCACGCAGAGAACGTTCCCGCTGATTTCCGGCCTTCTTGCCCGTCTGCAGGTCTGCAGGCTATAGTCTTTCCATGCCTGAGCAGAGTAAATCCAGCGCAGACTGGCCCCAAAACCTTAAAAACCTGAACGTGCACATGGCCGGAATAAAGGGTACAGGTATGTGCGCGCTGGCAGAGCTGCTTACTGCTGAGGGAGCCAATGTAAGCGGTTCGGATGTGGAAGAAGAATTCTATACCGATGCCATTCTGACTGAACTGGGCATATCGGCCAAACCGTTCCGGGCGGAATCTCTTAATAATGCCGCTGTTCTGGTACGCTCTGCCGCCTATAATGAAACCAACCCTGTTGTCAAAGCGGCCATGGAGAAAGAACTTCCGGTTTTCACCTATCCGCAGGTTCTCGGAGCCCTCTCCAGACAATTCGATTCTTCAGCCATTGCCGGCGTTCACGGCAAAACCACAACAACAGCCCTGACAGGCGTACTGCTTAAAGCACTCAAAAGTCCGGCCACCGTTGTTGCCGGAAGTGCTGTATCCGGATTTGGAGACCGCTCTACATGGAGCGGAGGCAGACGCTATTTTGTGGCCGAGACATGTGAATACCGGCGCCACTTTCTGCACTATGCCCCCCGCAGGATCCTGCTGACCAGCATTGAAAGCGATCACCAGGATTATTACCCCGACTACCCTTCCATTCTTCAGGCTTTTCATGAATTCCTGCAGACCCTGCCCTCTGGAGGAGAACTGATTTACTGCGCCGACGATAAGGGTGCCTGTGAAGCCGCTCAAAAACTTAAGGATTCCCGTTCCGATATACAAATAACAGCTTACGGAGAAAATGCCGGCGGCCCATGGAGACTCACCTTTGCCCCTGCCGCTCCCGGCGTAAACCGTTTCCGTCTGGCCGGCTTTAATATGGATTTTTCCCTGCAGATTCCCGGGCGCCATATAGCCCTGGACGCCGCCGGCGCCCTGGCCCTCTCCCGCTCTCTGGCAAAAAACTGTTCAGAAAGGGAGTTTGCCCTGACCGCTTCTAAAGCTCTGCATACTTTCCGCGGGAGCCGGCGGCGCAGCGAAATAATAGGAACTGCCGCGGACATTCTTTTTATGGACGATTACGCCCACCACCCTACCGCTGTGGCACTCACACTTAAGGGATTAAAAGATTTTCACCCGGCCAGACGGCTCATTGTGGATTTTCAGTCTCATACCTACAGCCGCAGCGCCGCGCTTCTGGAAGAGTTTTCCCGCTGCTTTTCCAGCGCGGATATTCTGCTGCTTCAGCCTATTTATGCTTCCGCAAGGGAAAAAGAAAGTACAACACTCACCGATGCCCAATTTCAGCAGGCAATAGCAGCCATGCGCCCCGAAGGAAGCACTCTGATGTGCGGCAGCCTGAACGAAGCAGCGGAAAAACTGAAAAAAATTCTGCTTCCCGGAGATCTGTTTATTACCCTGGGCGCCGGCAATAACCGGCCCCTGAGCATAGAACTCTTCAAGGAGTACAGCAAGGAGCACAACGCATGAACAGTATGACCGGCTTCGGCCATGCCGAAGGCGAAGGAGCAGGCATTTCCTTCTCTGTGGAACTTAAATCGCTCAATACCCGGTATCTGGATATTATTGTCTCCATTCCCTCAGCCCTCTCTGTTCTGGAAGACCGTATACGCACCCTTCTTCAGCAGCAGTTTCTCCGGGGAAGAGTGGAATGCCTCATAAGGATGAAACATCTGGAAGACAAGCTGCTGGTTACAGTAGACGAGAACGCGGCCAGGGCATGGAAAGAAGCCCTGGACCGTCTGGCATCCCTGTTTCCCGGAAGCGCCGAAGCCGGACTGGATTTACTGGTGCATCAGGAAGGCGTACTGAAAACAGAATATCAGCAGGATATTGAAGAATACTGGCAGGTTCTTGAACCATTACTGCTCAATGCCTCAGAACAGGTACAGAAGCGCCGCCGTCAGGAAGGAGCGGCCCTGACAGCCGACATTAATTCTCAGCTGTCAGCCATGGAAACCGCACTTTCCCGGGTAGCCGGCAAAGCACCGCTTCTGCGTGAGGAGGTGGAAGCAAATCTGCGCCGCCGGTTCATCGAAATTCTGGGCAGCGATGCCGATGAGCAGAAAATACTCAGCGAAACCGCCCTCTGGATTGCCCGAAACGATATTAATGAGGAAATAGTCCGTCTGGGCACACATATTAAAACCTTCCGCGACGATTCCCAAAAGCCGGGACTCAAAGGAAAGAAGCTCGACTTTCTGGCACAGGAAATGGGAAGGGAAATAAATACCATAGGCTCCAAAAGTCCTCAGGCCGATGTCAGCCGGCTGGTAGTGGAAATGAAGGATGCACTGGAAAAAATAAGGGAGCAGCTGCGCAATGTCGAATAAACAAGCATCCGGTATCCATATTGCCATATCGGGCAAAAGCGGCTGCGGAAACACAACTGTCAGCCGCATACTGGCAGAACGGCTTAACCTGAACCTGGTTAATTACACCTTCCGGAGCATTGCCGAAGAAGACGGCATAAGCTTCGGAGAAGTCTGCCGCCTGGCAGAAAAAGATTACAGCTACGATCGCAGGGTGGATGAGAATCAGGTAAAACTGGCCCTTCAGGGCCCCTCCGTACTGGGTTCCAGACTGGCTATCTGGATGCTGAAAGAGGCCCATCTCAAAGTATTTCTTGCCGGTTCACCGGAAGTGCGGGCTGAAAGAATTACCCGGAGGGAAGGCGGCAGCATCCGGGAACAAATGGAAATTACATTAAAAAGAGATCAGCGCGACCATAAGCGCTATGTCAAACTTTATGGAATAGACAACAATAATTATGCCTTTGCGGATCTGATAATTAACACCGACAGACTCAATGCCCAACAAGTGGCCGGCATTATTGAAGCCGCCGCCCGCGGTATTATGGAATAAGACACAGCGGACGCGGCAGGGCAGCCGCCCCACTTACTGCCGGGGCAGTTTCCAGCCCTGCCCGGCACTGCGGTAAAGATCGCCGGCAGTCATTTTTCCTCCGGGTGCAGGACCAAGCGACTTTATCCGCATGCCGCTGTTCCGGCTTCGGTCCGAGGGATCCGGCGGAAACATGCGGGCAAAGATAATTCCGCTCAGATAATCATAATGAACATAAGTAACCAATCCCTCATCATCAACATGAACAACCATGCCGATGTGAGTGAGTATATCATCCGCCCGGCCGTTTCCGTTTTTATCGTAGGAATTGTCCCAGAAAAGAACATCGCCGGGAACCGGTCTGTCGGGCCGGTAGAGCAGCTGTTCATCTTCCATCCAGCGGTAGATACGGGCCACACCGTTTCCGGTATAACGGGGATAACACGACTGCAGATCAATACCGGCCTGCCAGTAAATGGCCGAGACAACACCGCTGCAGTCCATGGCAAACCGGCGGCCGCGGCAGGATACATCTGTACGGCCTTTGGCCCAGTGGGCACTCTCCACCAGCTTTTGCTGTACCTCGGCATACGGGTTAGCCGCCGTGTTATCCTGATAAGTAACACAGCCGCCCACGCCCAGAGAAACAAACACAATCAACAGGAGCGCAAAAGAAGAATGCCTGGAAAACCAATTAATAATCAAGAAAATCTCCAAAGATAAAGGACTTCATGTTTCATATTATCGGAGGAGGATGCAATAAGCCAAATTAGAGGTTTACCTGATTCACCGGACTTCCATCCAGAAAAGCCCTGAGATTTGCCGCGGCCACTTTCATTAGGCGGACACGGGCCTCAAAGGGGGCCCAGGCAATATGCGGTGTAATACAGCAGTTCGGCGCCTGAAGCAGCGGATTATCCGGGCGGATGGGTTCTTCCGATACCACATCCACTCCGGCAGCATACACCTTGCCGCTTTTAAGAGCGTCGGCCAGATCTTCTTCCACAATAAGAGGCCCGCGGGAAGTGTTAATAATAATAACGCCGTCCTTCATGCGGGAAATGGTATCCTTATTGATCATGGCCCTGGTGGAATCAGAAAGCGGACAATGAAGGGAAATAACATCCGCAGACGAAAGCAGATTATCCAGCGTTGAAAATTTCAGGCCCTCCCCTTCCATCTCCAAACGCGGCGTTCTGGTGTAAACCAGAACATTCATACCGAATGCACGGGCAATCTGTGCCGTTGTCTGCCCGATATTTCCAAAACCGATAATACCCATGGTTTTTCCGGACAGTTCAATGAGAGGGAAATCCCAGTAACAGTAGTCGGCGCTTTTGCTCCACTTCCCCTCTTTAACCGTTTCATTGTGCTCCTGGGCATGATGACAGATATTCAGCAGCAAAGCGAATGCAAGCTGCGCCACAGCTTCCGTAGAGTACGCGGGCACATTACATACCGGAATACCCCGTTGTGCCGCGGCGTCCACATCAACAATATTATAACCGGTAGCCAGAACACCGATATAGCGGACCGAAGGACATTCCTCCAGAACCTGAGCCGAAACGGGAGTTTTATTAACAATAACAATTTCGGCATTGCCAATACGCTCCGCCGCAAGATGAGAGGGCGTACGGTCCCAGCAGGTAAGCTCACCGAGCTTTTCAAACTCTTCCCATGATAAATCTCCGGGATTCAGACTGTAACCATCCAGAATAACTATTTTCATAAGGCTATATTACATCATTTTAATAAGTAATTCCAGAATAAAGCAGTGTATACTGTCATTATGATTTTTATTCTGATTTTATTTCTGACTGCCTCCGCGGCCGCTGCTGATACGGCTCCCGAAGTTCTGCCCCGGCGCTGGAAAATTACAACCCGCTGGGATTACAGCGTACGGCAGGACGGCATATACAAAGGCTTTGCCAACAAGGAACTTCAGGAAAACTTTGTCCGGGAGGAAGAACTCTCTGACGGGTGGAGCATCAGCGGTGAAGCACGTCTTCTGGGCGCCCTGAAGCGCAACGGACGCCCTGTGGCGGCCCGTCTGGAAGGACAGGAAGCCATGCATTTTATTCTAACCGATTCCGGAGAAATAACGGAGGCCGGTTACGGATACCCCCGTCTCCGCGGTTTTCCGGCCCTGCCTTCAGGCTCCATTTCTCCAGGCGACTCATGGGAAGCGCCCTTAAGCATTCTGCTCAACGGGCCGGACGGCCAGCGGCTGCTCACCCGTCAGCCGGCCTCCTACAGTGTGAGAGAACTTAAAACATATAAAGGCAGAAAAGCGTTCTTTATTCACGTTCAGTGGGCCATGCGCCACGCTCCCGTTATGAACGGCACGCATACAGCCAGTCTGATTCTGGATGCTCAGACCCTTGCCCCCGTAATGGCCAGAATAACACTGAAAGAACACCGCGCATGGCCGAACTCTCCTGTGGAAGACCGCAAAGGTTTTGCCCTTATTTTCTGGGACGGCATTCCTCCCATGGATAAAGCTTCCCTGCAGCAGGAATTTGAAAACCGCTTCGGAGGTGAAGATTCAGAAAAAATTGAATTTGAGCAGGCTGCCAACGGACTTTCTGTAACCCTGCGCAACCTCCACTTCCAGCCTGACAGGGCAGAACTTCTGCCTGAAAGCCTGCCGGTACTGGATGAACTGGCCGCAATTCTGAAAAGCATAGCTAAACGGAGCGTATTAATACGGGGTCACACAGCCAGTGTGGGCCGCCCTGAAGATGAACAGGCCCTCTCGGAAGAGAGGGCCCGTACAGTGGCCGATGCCTTAACAGCCCGGGGTATTATGCCCCGGAGACTTATCTATGAAGGGGTGGGCTCTTCAGAACCGGCAGCATCCAACCAGACCGAAGAAGGCCGGCGGCAGAACCGCCGGGTGGAACTGCTGATTCTGGAAGATTAACGCAGTTCAGCCGTTTATTTTACCGGTCCGACATATTCTTCAACAATCTCTATAAACTTCTTGCGGAATTCCTGGGGAGATTTTACCTTCAGATTCCGCTCCTTTTCCAGCTTTTCAATAAAGGCCTTTGGTCCGCCTTGACTGTATCCGGTCTGAAGTAAGGGTGTCAGATCGGAATCCAGCAGAAACAATGTAGGATAACCTCTGACACCGAAGAACTGCTGCAGCACCTGATTCTGCTGCTGCACCTCTTCCGACTGCTTTTGCCCTTTGGGAAAATCGATAAACAAACGGATAATATTCTTATCCGCCCAGGACTGGAACTCCGGAGTGCTAAACACTTCCTTGTCCAGCTTTTTACACCAGCCGCACCAGTCGGAGCCGGTAAAATCAATAAGGATCATTTTATCTTCTTTTTCAGCCCTGCTGATAGCCTCGGTAATGCTGTCAGTCCAGCCGGCAGGGGGATAGTTGGCCGCAAAAACCGGAGTAATAAGCAGCGCTGTCAGCAGCGCAATAATAAAGTAACGACGCATATTTGCCTCTCTTTCATATTAATATACCTATATATTACAATCATTCCGCTGTTTTGACTATTAAAAGACTGAAAGGTTACAGCAGGTGCAGTAACAGACATGGCTGCGGGAAAAGACTTCCCCGCGCCAGGGATAGGATGCGGAAATGCGCCCGGCCGGCCCGGCAGAGGCGACGGCGCCGGAAAACGGCGGCCGGAAAGAGCGCATTGCAGCGGAAAGCCCGGTTCCCCGAAAGGGGAAGGCGCCCAAAAACAACTTCAAAAGAGCTGAGCGCCCCACGGACTGCCGCGGCCTTTTCTATTGAGTCTTGACACCCCAGCCCCGGCCCGTTGACCAAAACACGTTAGCCCTGTAAGATACCCGAACGCCTGTAGGGCGTAATAATATACTCCTTAAGGAGAAGAGCAATGGCGAGAAACACGAAGGCTCGTGGAAAAATCGTCCGCCGTCTGGGTGTCAATATTTACGGCAACGGTAAATATGATAGATTGCTCAAGAAGAAACCTCAGAAACCGGGTCAGGAGCGGGGAGCCCGCAGCCGCAATAAGGTAAGCGACTACGGCCGTCAGCTTCTGGAAAAACAGAAACTGCGTTTTTCCTACGGCTTGAGTGAGAAACAGTTCTACAACACCTTTGTGAAAGCAAAGAAGCTGAGCGGTCTCACCGGTGACAATATGATGATTCTTCTGGAGCGGCGGCTGGACAATGTGGTGTACCGTCTGGGTATGGCCACAACAAGGGCTCAGGCCCGTCAGTTTGTTGGACACGGACACATTAAAATTAACGGTAAGCGGTCCAACATTCCGTCCATGGTTGTCAAGGAAGGCGATACCATTCAGGTGCGCGACAATGAAGGCAGCAAGAAGATTGTCCGGGAAAGTCTGGCGCACAGTAATCAGGTTATGCCCGCGTGGCTGTCCATTGACGGTGACGCGCTGACCGGCAGGGTGGAACGGCTGCCTTACAGAACCGATATTCCTTCTGTTGCCAACGAGCAGATGGTGGTTGAGTTCTACTCCAAGTAAGTTCTGCTTCAGACAGGTGCCGCTTCGGGCAAGGGGCCGCTGTAGGCCGGGTGCCCTTTCAGGATGATTCTACTCCAAGTAGAAGAGTGTTCGGCACCTTCAATTTTTCAGAATTCAATTCAACAGCCGCTCCGGTTTTCCGGGGCGGTTTTTTTAGGGGCGCGCTGCATGGGGGCCGGGAGCTTTTTTATGCCGGATGATTTTCATGCGGAGGGCGGTTTTCCAGCCGCTTCCAGCCGCTTCCGGCCAATTTCACAGTACTGCCGCTCCAGCTCAATGCCTATATAAAACCGGCTTCCGGCGTTTTTAACGGCAGCGCCGCTTGTACCGGTACCGGAAAAGGGATCCAGTATAATGTCGCCGGGTTTGGTAGAGGCTTTGACGATCCGGTTTAACAGTGCCAGAGGTTTCTGTGTAGGATGTTTCCCGTATTGTTTTTCTGCCGGTCCGGGAGTGGGTATGGACCAGACTGAACGCATCTGGGTTCTGGATTTTTTCAGCTTGTCTTCCGGGAATGTGCCGTTTTTCATGTCGCTGTAGTTAAAGGTATGTTTTGCGCTGTAATTCCGGCGGGCCCAGAGCAGGGTTTCATGAGAGGCGGTAAAAAAACGGCAGCTTAAATTCGGCGCCGCGTTGGGCTTGAACCATGCAATATCGTTGAGAATGTGAAAGCCGTTTTTCTGAATAAGATAACCGCACTGATAGATGCTGTGGTAGGTTCCGCTGATCCAGAGTGAGCCTTCCGGTTTTAAAACTCTCCTGCACGCGGATATCCAGGTATTGTGAAACTCAAGGTTGTTTTCCAGGCCGGCACTGCGGTCCCACTTTCCCTTGTTGACTGTTGCCATTTTTCCGTTTTTACAGGTAAAGCCGTTATTGGAGAGCAAATAGGGAGGATCGGCAAAGATCATGTCAATGGAAGCGGCGGGGAGATTCGAGAGTATTTCCAGGCAGTTGTTGTTATAGATAACCGAATCCGGCTGCGAAAAGTACGGCTGGATGGGATTTTCCAGCCCGGTGAGGCCGGATAAAATTTTGCTAAAAGCCTGATGCGGCTCAATATGGGTGCCGTCTGTGTTCAGCTGTTCCATGGTTGTACTATAAACCAGATGAATAATGGATAACAGATAAAATAATGCTGGAAGATTTTCAGGGCAGGAACCCGCCGCTGCTTTGAATTTCTTTTGAATTTCCGCAATTTTTAATGAAAGGGTGTTTTTTTTCCCTAAAGACAGCTTCCCGGCGCTATAATGGCTGTAATGAAAAAACACCGGGTTCCCAAAGGAGGAAAAACCCTATGAAAAGACAGCGCATTAAAAAGATGAAGGGAACAGCGGCAGCGGCTCTGGCCGTGCTTGCAGTTCTAACGGTTCTGGTTATCGGCTGCGCGTCCGGCCCGCAGCGGAGCAGCTACAAGGCGGGACCGGCCGTATACACATTACAGCTGCTGCATTTTGCAGATATTGACGGCAACGAGGAAATTGCCCTGGCCGCTGTTGATGAATTTTCGGCTCTGGTAGACGGCTTCAGCAAGGATCCTGTGTACGGTGCTTCCACTCTTGTGGTAAGTTCCGGAGACAACATTATTCCCGGACCGCGTTTTTATGCGGCGGAGCAGAAACTTGTACGGGCCATTACAGGAAGCAATGAACCCGGACATGCCGACATAGCTTTTATGAACGCCCTGGGTGTAAAGGCTTCAGCCCTCGGAAACCACGATCTGGATGCCGGTCCCGGCGAACTGGCCGACGCCATGTCAGCCGAGTCCAAGAACGGCGTGGAATTTCCCGGCGCGCTTTTCCCCTATCTTTCAGCAAATACCGATTTCTCCAAGAACAAAGACACCGCGGAATTAATGGGCACTGACGGAGCCTGTGTAAAAGAACTGGCCGGAAAGTTTGCCGCTTCCGCTGTTGTGGAAGTAAACGGAGAAAAAATTGGTCTGGTAGGGGCCTCCACTCCCACCCTGCCGGCGATAACAAGCACCGGAGGCCTGGTTATTTCGCCAACGGCCGAAGACTGGACGGCGGCCGATCTTGCCGCGGCAATTCAGCCGGCTGTAGACAATCTGGCAGCCGCGGGTATTAACAAAATTATTGTTCTGGCCCACATGCAGCAGATTTCTGTTGAAAAAGAACTGGCCCGTTACCTGTATGACGTGGATATTATTGTTGCCGGCGGTTCCAATACCCGCATGGGCGATTCCACCGATGTTTTATTCAGCGGGGACGACGGCTGGGATGAAACCTATCCATATGAAACCATGGATGCCTCAGGCATGCCGCTTCTGATAGTGAATGTAGACGGCGATTACAAATATCTGGGCCGGCTGGTTGTCGGATTTGACGCGGACGGCGTTATTGTCCGTAAATCGCTGGATAAGAAACTGAACGGAAGCTGGGCGGCTGTTCCTGAAAATGTGGCATTAACCGGCGGTAAGGTTAACGAAGATATTGTAAAGGTTCAGAAAGGTATTCAGGATGTTATTACCAAACAGTACAGCAATGTTCTGGGCTTTACATCGGTGTATCTGGACGGACGGCGCGGTTCTGTCCGCACCATGCAGACGAATCTGGGCAGTCTGACAGCGGATGCAAACTTGTGGTATGCCAATGTTATGGGACAGGAACCGGTTGATATTTCCATTAAGAACGGCGGCGGTATCCGCACCGAAATTGGTTCCGCGGTGGTTCCTCCGGGTTCAGTTGACTATTCTGAAGCAGTACTGAGTCCCCCCGCTGCCAACAAGGAAATAGGCACTCCCGAAGGGGCCGTAACCGAGGGGCATCTGCGGGCCACTCTCCGCTTTGACAACGGTCTGGTTACAATGAACGCAACTGCTCAAGAGCTTGTTATGCTGATGGAGCATGCTGTTGCGGCAACCGAACCGGGCGCCACTCCGGGACAGTTTCCTCAGCTGGCCGGCATGAAACTGAGCTTTGACGCTTCGGCGGCTCCGGGCAGCAGGATAACATCTCTGGAAGTACTGAACGCTGACGGCAGTGTCCGCGACACTGTGGTATCCGGGGGAACTCTGCAGGGAGATCCCGGCAGGGTGTTCCGCTTTGTCACGCTGAACTTCCTGGCCAACGGCGGAGACAGCTATCCCTTTGACAAGCTGAGCAATCCCGACCGCCGCAATCTCTATGAAGGCAAGGGATGGGGAGAAAAGATCGACTATCCGGATGAAAATCTGGCGGCCGATCCCGGAAAAAACAGCGCTTTCAGCAAGACCGGCGGTGAACAGGATGCCCTGGCCGAATATCTCATAGCCATGTATCCCACTCCCGATAAAGCCTTTGACAAGGCAACCGATCAGCCGTATAAGAGAATTACCTACTGATTGAAAACCTGTAAATAATGTATACTTAACGGTTAAGGGGCTGTCCTCTGAGGGGCAGCCCTTTTTTGAGGCGGCAAATGAATAAACCAGTTCTGACAGTTTGTCTGAATCCGACATTTCAGCGCACTGTTGTATTAGAAAAACTCAAGTCCGGAGAGGTAAACAGGGCGGCAGCGGCCCGGCTGGATGCTTCGGGGAAAGGCATAAATGTCAGCCGGGTGCTGCATCAGCTGGGCGTTGAGGCTGTCCACCTGACTCATCTGACCAGCCAGCACACGGAACGGGAAGCGTTTCTGTCGTTATGCCGTGCTGATAATCTGAATGTTGTCTGGGAGGAGAGCCCCTCACAGATCCGCACCTGTATAACACTTCTGGATAAGGAAGAGCGCAGTACAACCGAAATTATTGAACCCACACAGCCGGTGGACAGCAGCACCGCTGCTGCCATACGCCGCTCATTCAGCCGGGAGCTGAAGAAGGCCGGACGGGTGGTGCTTTCAGGTTCCAGGGCTCCCGGCTACCCGGATGATCTGTTTGCTCATTTCTGCATGGAAGCCCGGGAAGCGGGGGTTCCGGTTCTGGCCGACTTCCGCGGTGAAGACCTGCGGAAAGCGCTGGAATACGGCCCGGAAGTTATTAAGATAAATCTGGTGGAATTCTGCGCCACGTTTCTTCCGGAAAGCGAGGTAAGTGAAGCGGATGATCGTGATGTTCTGGAAACTGTGGAAAGAGAACTGCAAAAACTTTCTGAAGGCGAAAGCAGTTTTGTTTTAACCCGGGGCTCCCGGGAAGTTCTCTGCGCCCGAAAAGGCACCGTAAAGCGCATACCCGTGGAACCTGTTGTACCGGTTAACACTATAGGCTCTGGAGATGCCTTCGCGGCCGGGACGGCATGGGGCCTTTCCCTGGGCAGCTCCCTGCTCGACGCAGTTAAAAAGGGCATACGCTGCGGCGCGGATAATGCACGGCAGCTGAAACCCGGTTCTATTAAAGAAAGCTAGATTTCGGAAAATGTCCAGGATCGGTTCCGGGAAAAATCAACTGTCTGAACTTGCCCATTGAAAACTATGTCTACAGCATTTTTATTGAGCGAAACAACATTGAGCCGGATAACCCTGCCGTTTTTCCACTTGAAACCGGCTGTATAGCCGCCGCGCAGAATAAGACCCTTTACCTCACCGTTACTCCACTCATCCGGAAGGGCCGGCAGAATTTCCAGGCGGTTTTGATGACTTTGCACCAGCATTTCCACAACAGCGGCGGCAAATCCGAAATTCCCGTCTATCTGAAAAGGCGGATGCGCGCAAAACAAATTCGGATAAGTTCCTCCGCCCTTAACCATAATCCGCTGCTCCCGGGTAAGTTCAAGCTGTCTTTTAAGAAGCCGGAAAGCTCTGTTGCCGTCTTTTATTCTGGCCCAGAGACAGGCCTTCCAGGCAATAGACCAGCCAGTACCTTCATCTCCGCGCCGGTTAAGGCTTACCTTGCAGGCTTCCAGTAAATTCTTGTCAGAACCGGTTAAACCGGCAGGGTAAAGTCCGTAAAGATGCGAAACATGTCTATGGTGTTTATCTGCTTCCCTGTAAGGGAAGTACCATTCCGCCAATGCTCCATCTTCGTTGATCTTCAATTCCGGCAACCGGCCGAGGGCGTCCTGAAGTCTGGAATCAGGAATAAGGTTCAGAAGTTTAGCTGCTTCTGAATAAAAGGAAAAAAAGTCTTTGAGAATACTTGTTTCCATTGTGGAAAAAAAGGTCAGGGAATGTCTGTTCCCGTCTTCTGCCACAAAAAGGTTCTCCGGCGAAGTTGACGGCAGCAGACCGGATTTTCCATCTATTTCCACCAGGTTATCAAGATAAAAAACAGCGGCTCCTTCCATAAGAGGCCAGGCCCGTTCTCTTAAAAATTCCAAGTCCTGCGTATGCAGAAAGTGCTCCCAGAGATGCCTGCACAGCCAGGCTGAACTCATTTGCCACATGGCATATGAACATGCGTGTTCATTATCAGAATTCAAGCCCACAGGAGTGGAATGTCCCCAGATGTCAATATTATGATGGCTCACCCAGCCGCCTGAATTGTACATTTCCGCGGCGGTACGCTCCCCGCCTGTTTTAACCCTGTCCATAAGATCAAAAAGCGGGAAATGGCATTCCGGTAAATTGACACTCTCAACAAACCAGTAATTCATCTGTGTATTGATATTGACCGTGTAATTGGAACTCCAGGGGGCTCTGATGTCCTTGTTCCATATACCCTGCAGATTGGCACATTCACTGCCTTCCATGGATGAAGAAATAATAAGGTATCGTGCGTAATGGAACATCAGTTCGCAAAGAGCGTTTTTGTCAGTACCGGCATTTTCCAGCAGTTCCAGCGTGTCGGGGACATTGATTGAGAAAGCCGCATTATTAACACAATATCTTTCCGCCGGCGGGACTGTATCTGCGGACTTCTCAGCGCCCAGGCTGAAATCCACTCTATCAAATAAAACCTTATATGCTGCTGTGTGTTCATTCTTCAAACGGCTGTATCCGGTTTTCTCTGCTTCATAGATTTCCTGCCAGACGCTCTTTTTATACGTTTCCCCGGAATGAAAATTTGTATTGCCGGAAAATATAAACCAGCACTCACCCGGACAGCTGACGGTCAGCCTGTTATTTTCTTTCCTCACTCCTCCGCCTTTCTGAAGAAGCTTCAGGCCAAGAGCAAAACATAAACCGCCGTCACGGCGGTAGCGCACGGGTTCTTCACAGTAAACGTATGCAGGAGCCGCGTAAACCGGCGCACGCCCGGTTATGGAAATTTCATTTTCCAGGCATTTTTCATATTGAAACTGAAGAGGCGAAGTTATATCAAGCGAAAAAGAAAACGGCAGGGCCTTTCCATCTTCCGCGGCACTCAGTTTCATCAATAAAACATTTTTCTTAAGGCTGATAAAAGATTCTCTGCAGAATGTTTTCCCGGAGCCGGCAACATTAAAACTGACAGTGTGAAGAGCCTCGTTCAGGGAAAGGAAGCGTGTATAATCAGTAATATCAGAAGAAATTCCGTCAAAAGAAATCTTAATATTTCCAGCAGGCAAAAAGCACTCTGTCCAGTCGCATAGAACCTTTTCCCTGACACATTTTTCCGCGCTGCTGTAATTTCCATCTTTGATGAACTGCCGCACATTGTTCCATGTGGCAGGTTCTACCTTCCGCCCCTTGTAGCGGCCATCACCAGACCAGAGGGTATCAAGATTCAGGGCAATATGTTCTTCTCCGGCTCCGCCAAAAACCATAGCTCCTGTCCGGCCGTTTCCCAAAGGCAGGGCACTGTACCAGCTGCCGGCTTCTTTCTTGTATTTCAAACCTTTAATTGTCATATTATCTTCTTTTTACAGCAAAAAAATCACCAGACACATTACAGAACCCGTAAAAAGGAAACTCTATTTTCTGTGCATCCATTGAAGCAGGCCGGCTGTCATTCAACCGCCCATGACCATTTTTATATTTTTAAAGATTTTTTTAAAGACTAGCTTTATCCTTCTGTTAGTGAAATAATATTTTTCAGAGGAGTTTTTCTGTGAAACTGCACAGCCGAATCGTTCTTACTGCCGTTTTATCGAATGCTGTTTTTATTATCGCACTTCTGGCTTTACAAATTTTTCTGGCACTCAACCTGGAAGAATTCCGGCAGCAGCCCCATCTGATTCTTTCCAGAGGAAAGATTATTACCATTGTTGCTCTCGCTGCGGGAATTCTGGTAACGGCTGTTCTTTTGATAAATCTTACCGCGGATTCGGCACGCAAGTTCAAAAAAATCCGCAGCAGCATTGCGGAACTGGGAAAGGAAAATTTCACTCCGTCTGAGGTTCCTTCGCCCAGAGACGAATTTACTGTTCTGCATGAAGCACTTAACACAAGTGCCGGCAATATCTCGGCCAGAATTGAATTACTTACCAGCGCCGCGCATTCCAGCGCAGCTGCCGAAAGAAACCTCCAGGACACCCTGGAATACACCGCTGAATCAGCCGCGCAGACAACACAGTCTGCCGAAGCCCTTTTACAGCTGACCCGCAGCCTGTCTGAAAACATTCTGCAGAGCTCAACTCTGCTTGAGGAGAGTGAAGAAAAAACAACTGCTGTTACACAAACAGCCCTTCAGCAGCAGAAGCTTATACAGAACTCTGCTGAATCCATGGCTGAAATCAACACAGCCTTCCATGCCATAGCCGGCCGTGTAGAAGACAACCATCAGGCAGTAGAAAAACTGGGCACACTTTCCCGGGAAGGCGGAGAAAGAATGCGGGAAACGGGAACCATTATCCACCGGATAGGAACCCATGCCGACGCCATAAGGGAAATGGCCGGCATTATAAAATCTGTTGCCGAACAAACCAACCTTCTGGCCATGAACGCGGCCATTGAAGCCGCTCATGCCGGAGACGCAGGAAAAGGATTCGCCGTTGTAGCCGATGAAATACGCAAACTTGCTGAGGCCACGTCCGACAATTCCCGGGCCATTACTGAAAATCTCCAGTCAATAGTAGCCGACATCCAGATGGCTGAAGATTCCGGCACCCGGACACTGGACGCGTTTCAGATAATGGAAAAAGAAGTCAATTCCGTGAATAACAGTACGGCGCTGGTAAGCTCTGATATTGAAGAACTCACCGAAAAAGGTTCCCGCATGCTGGAAATGATAGGCTCTCTGGATGAAGCGTCCTCGCAGTTAAGAGAGGCTGCGGATGATTGTTCTTTAAAACAGCAGACTCTTGTTAAAACCTGCGGTGAAGCGGCAGAAACAGCCGGCCGAATTTCCGCAGAAAAACAGAAGCTCCGGGAAAGCTTATCATCGCTGCTTGACAACACAGAAACTGACGGTTCAGAAATGTCCGATAACAGCAGCCTTTCCATACTGATACCGGACCATGAACACTGCGAGCCGCGCAATTCAGAAGCCGCTGCCGGAGTCAGCCGAAAAGCACCGGCGGCCCCTGCAGAAACTCGCGACGTCTCCCCGGCCGCACCTCAAACTAAGTCCCGGCCAAACTCCCCGGCCGGCCCAAGCGGCGGCAGCACGGCGGCGCCCGAATCCAAACTTCCAAGGCAAACTCAAGCAGCCTCCCTGACCGGCCCACAAACAGACGCGCCGGCGGAAGCGGCCGCAGCTCCGAAAGCCGCGCAGCCTCCCGAAGCCAGCCCATCCGCCCCCCCGGCCGCAGTTCCGAAAGCCGCCTCGCCTCCCGCGGAGGACCAATCCAGCACCCCGGCAGACGCACAAAGTGCCGCCTCCCCCGGGGAAGAAACCGAACAACGCGTAAAACTGGAAAAAGAAAACTGGCCCGGCAAGGAAAACCTGATAATTGTTGACAGCTTCGGCAATCCCATAAAATAAATTAATTGTTTGACCTGTCTGCGGAAAAGCAATTAATATTGTGCAATCAGTATTATCAAATAAATGTCAGGAGTGTTGCTTTGAGTAAGTCCAACGAAAGAGAGCTGTTTGCAAGCAGACTGGGGTTTCTTCTCATTTCTGCCGGATGCGCTATTGGTCTTGGGAATGTCTGGAGATTCCCCTTTATTACCGGAAAATACGGCGGTGCCGCGTTTGTTCTAATCTATCTGGTTTTCCTGGTCATTCTGGGCCTGCCGGTTATGATTGCGGAATTTGCCATAGGACGGGCCGGAAGAAAAAACATTGCCGGTGCTCTTCTGAATCTTGAACCCAAAGGTGCCAAGTGGCACATATACGGCAAACTGGCCATTCTGGGCAACGTTATTCTTATGATGTTTTATACCACTGTTGCCGGATGGATGCTGGCTTACTGTTACTACATGCTGACCGGAAGTCTTTCCGGTCTGGCGCCGGATCAGATCGGCGCGTTTTTCGGAGGCATGCTTTCCCGTCCGGGAACTCTTGTTTTCTGGATGTTTGTTGCCGTAGCTTCCGGTTTTTTTATCTGTTCGCTCGGTCTGCAGAAAGGTGTTGAAAAAATAACCAAAGTTATGATGTCGGCGCTTTTTCTTATTCTTCTGATACTTGTATTCAGGGCGGTCAGTCTTCCCGGCGCGCGCGAAGGAATCAGCTTTTATCTGAAACCCAACTTCAGCAAAGTAATGGAATCCGGCCTGTGGGAAACAATCTACGCGGCCATGAGCCAGGCCTTTTTCACATTGAGTCTGGGGATAGGCAGCATGACTATTTTCGGCTCTTACATTGATAAGGAACGCTCTCTCACCGGAGAATCGATCAACATAATGCTTCTGGACACCGTTGTTGCGCTTTTGGCCGGCCTGATTATTTTCCCGGCCTGTTTTGCCTTTGGTCAGGATCCCGGAGCGGGCCCCGGACTTATTTTTGTTACTCTTCCCAATATTTTTAACAGCATGGGCGCCGGCCGGCTCTGGGGAACACTGTTCTTCCTGTTCCTGAGTTTTGCCGCCATGTCAACAGTTGTGGCCGTTTTTGAAAATATTATGGCGTATACTATTGACGAGTGGGGCTGGTCCAGAAAGAAAAGCGCTCTTATTGGAGGGGCCGCGCTCTTTATTCTTTCACTCCCCTGTGCTTTTGGTTTTAATATCTGGAGCTCCTTTCAGCCCCTGGGCAAAGGTTCTGCTGTTATTGATCTCTGGGATTTCATTGTCAGCTTTAACCTGCTGCCGCTTGGTTCCCTGCTGCTCATTCTGTTTACCTCTTATAAAGCGGGCTGGGGATGGGACAATTTCATTCAGGAAGCGGACGCAGGAAAAGGTCTGAGATATCCCCAGTGGATTAAAGGCTATGTCAAATTCGTTATTCCGGCCATTATGATTGTCGTCTTTGTGCAGGGATATATGGACAAGTTTTCCGGCTGATTTTGCCGAGGCAGGGAGCCGGAACAGTCTATTCCCGGATCCGGCCCTTCTGCCTTAGTATAGAGCTATGAAAACCTGGACACACAAACAGGTACTGAAGGAGGCCCTTCCCCTGTACCTGAAAGGAAACAACAATCAGGCTGTACTGATTATTCACGGCTACACCGGTTATACCGGAGAATATTACGAACTGGCTCACAGCCTTCATAAAAAAGGTTACACTGTCTCTCTGCCCCGTCTTCCCGGACACGGCACCAACCGCCGTGATTTTAAAAGTACCGGATGGAAAGACTGGCTCAGCCATGTAGATAACTGCTACGCCGATCTGGCAGCCGAAAACTCCAGCGTATTTATAGTGGGACTTTCCATGGGGGGAATTCTGGCACTGATTCTGGCATCCCGCTATCAGCCAAAACGGGTGGTTCTTCTGGCTCCCGCCATGGCCATACGCAAAAAAATATTCTATCTGATACCTGTGCTGCAGTATGTTTTGCCGGACTACAGAAAAAAAAGGGAGCCGGAAAAAGATGCGTCTCCTGACCGCGAAGTTATCGGCACTGAATACTGGGATTATGTTATGCCCCGCCAGGTAGCTCAAATTCGGAAACTGCAGAAAACAGCACTGAAAAACATGGAAAAGGTTAAAGCGCCCATTCTGCTGATGCTCTCCCGGGCGGACGCAACCGTGTCGGAAAAAGCAAGTCAGGTTATACGCCGGAAACTCCGGCAAACGCCCGTCAAGGAAGTTATACTGGAAAACAGTCATCATGTTCTGCTCACTGGATGCGACAAAGAGTTTGTGAAAGAACAGACTGTATCCTGGATAGAAGAAGGTAAATAATGGACAAACCGGTTGTTCTGATAACTGGCGCGGGAAGGGGCATCGGACAGGCCGTAGCCGTAAGGCTTTCAGAAAAAGGGTACCGCTGCGCCCTGACGTCCCGCAGTCTGCAGCAGCTCAAAGAAACAGAGTCTCAGTGCTCAGGAGAATGCCTGATACTGCCGGCAGATTTAACCGGCAGTGCGGCAGCGGAAGAACTGCCCGGGCTGGTACACAGCCATTTCGGCGCTCTGGATATACTTATTAACAATGCCGGCGGAGCTTTGTCGGCCCGTTTTTCGGATACAAGCGCGGCAGACTGGGATGCCATGATGAATCTGAACGCCCGGGCACCTTTTCTGCTCACACGCGCGGCACTGCCGTTTCTGCGCCAGTCAGATACTGCCACGGTTATCAACATCGGTTCGGTTGTTTCGTTCAAAGGATATGAAATGCAGGCAGCCTACGCGGCTTCCAAACATGCCCTGGCCGGCTGGACCAAGGTACTGGCCAGGGAAACGGCCGCGGAAGGAATACGTGTTCATCTGCTTGCTCCCGGAGGCGTTGCCACCTCAATGATCAGCCGCATGCGTCCGGATATCGATAAATCCGACCTTATACAGCCCTCAGAAATTGCCGATTCCGTCCTGTTTCTTCTTCAAAGCCGCAACTCAAACGCCGTCATTGATGTTCTGGACATTCACCGGAGCGGAAAAACTCCTTTTGCCTAAGCGGCTTCCAGACCTGAATATACCCCTCCTTCAATTGTTAGAAATACCTATTGACAGAAGGCATGTTTAACTGTCAAATTAATGCAGAGGTTATAATAATTACCATTAACCGGAGAGCATCTGCGGGGCAGCCATGAACATACTGGATCACCATATTTACGAATACAAAAAAGGGGTTCGGGATTTGATACTGTGGACAGTGGCGGCTGACGAAACAGAGGGGACAATCAAGCGTCTGCAGCGCAGCGGAATCCCCTACCATATCAGCCGGATAAGTCCCAGAAAGGTCAATATCTATTTCGGCGCAGGCGAATGCCTGGACATTATCCGCAGTTTCGGGGAAAAACCTCTCAACGAGTTTACTCTGGAAGAGGATTTTATGCTGGGAATTATGCTGGGCTACTCCAGAAGCCAGCAGTACGAGAGGTACAGAAAACGCAAGCTTTCCCTGAGCAAACCCGCGTAACACGCAGCAATTCATTATTGGAGGATTAATATATGAGTAAGATAGGGATTTTTTACGGATCCACGACAGGTAACACAGAATCAGCGGCTCAGGCCATCAAAGACGCCCTGGGTGACGCAGATATTTTTGCTGTGGATTCCGATGCCCTGGGCAAAATGGCGGATTACGATGTAATTATTATCGGCTCTTCCACATGGGGCTCCGGCGACCTGCAGGATGAATGGGACGGTCTTCAGGATGACCTTTCCTCACTGTCTCTCAGCGGCAAGAAAGTTGCGTTCTTCGGAACAGGCGATCAGGAAGGATATCCTGACACTTTTGTAGATGCCATGGGTGTTCTCAAGTCGAAACTTGCCGGCTCCGGCGCAACGTTTATTGGAAGCTGGCCCACCGATGGTTATACCTTTGAAGAGTCCGTTTCCGTAGAAAACGGTTCCTTTGTCGGTCTGGCACTGGATGAAGATAATCAATCAGATAAAACCGCTGAACGCATTGCTCAGTGGACAGGCAGTCTGAAGAGCCAGATGTAAATATACAGGCCGGAATAACCGCGGTTATTCCGGCATTTTAAAAAGTCTTATCCAGTATTTCCGGCTCCATTGCCGCAAGAGCCAAATACAGCATATCAGCAAAATCAGATTCACTCTTAGTCAGGGTTTCAGAGAGGAGCCGCTTCCATGTACGGGAACCTGGACGGCCCGCAAACAGATTCATTACGGGCTGAATCAGCAGTCCCCGGGAGACTCCCCTTCCCTCCTGCTCAATCATGTAAGGAAACATCTTTTCCAGAACTTTCCGGCGGGCAGGCAGAGCGGAATCAGAACCGAACCAGCGGGAATCAGCCTGGGAAAGCATCCAGGGGTTATCCAGAGCAGCCCGTCCCAGCATAACCGCGTCAACGCGCTCCAGGGCCTTGTCAACCGCTTCAGCAGACTTGTAACCGCCGTTTATTTCTATGAACAAGCCGGGAAAATCCTCTTTCAGACGGTACACCTCTTCCGGGCGCAGCGGGGGAATATTTCGGTTTTCACGCGGGCTTAAGCCTTCCAGAACGGCAATTCGGGCATGGATAATAAACTTCCGGCATCCGGCATCAGCAACAATTTTCACAAAATTATGCAGATGCTGATACTCTTCCAGACTCAAAGATCTGGCACGGCTGCGGATACCAATACGGGTTTTCACCGTTACCGGAACCGCCGAAGCACGGGACATGGCTTTTACCAGCTCTGCCACATGGCCCGGCCGGGCCATCAGACAGGCGCCGAAATCGTGCTGCTGTACTTTACTGCTGGGACAGCCGCAGTTTAAATTAATTTCCCGGTATCCCCAGTCTGCGGCAATTCGGCACGACTCAGCCAGCGGCTCTGCCTGATCCCAGCCCAGCTGCAGTACAAGCGGATTTTCAACAGTATCGAAGAGCAGAACTTTTTTCCGCTCACCGTTAATCAGCGCGGGAGGTGTAATCATTTCTGTGTACATCAGGGTGTGACGGGTAATGCACCGGATAAGACGGCGCCAGTGCCGGTGGGTTTTATCCACCATGGGAGCCAGGCTCAGGGGGCAGGAATAATACAGGCCGGAAGAAGAATTCACACAGCCCATTCTACCATGCAGCTCTGAAAGAGTCTGCAAAAAAAAAACAAAGCCGCTTCCACAGAAACGGCTTTGCCATGCATCAGACATAAATCTGATATATTCCCGCTATCAACAGGTACGCGGCAGGAAACTGACTGTTTTCTCTACAGAGAGAAACAGCCGCTCCTTACCTTTTCATATCTGTTCACATGTTTTCGGGGTTCTGCATATCCTCTTCAGTCAGTGTTTCCAGAAGAACACCATCTTTGTCAATCAGCTGAAGTTCAGACTGAGGATTAATCATATCAACGTAGAAGACATAAGAAACTGTTTCAGAAACATTGCCTACATTGTCAACGGCATTAACCTGTATGTCATAGGTTTCATTACTGTTGAACTTAATAGGTTCAACATATTTCTGGAATTCTCCGTCATTCACTTTCACGTAAATGGCATCCACACCGGACAGGTCATCGGTCGCGCCGAATGCAACAGCTTCAGTTGTGGATACAATAATCCGGCCCTGATCATCAACAAAATCTTCGCTGGGGAACACTGTATAAAGAGAATCCCGGCGGATCAGACGGCTGCTGTTCTCTACGTAAACATCGGGGGCTGTGGCATCAACAATAACATTGGCGGCTACATTGATCGGAGCAAGATTGCCCACATTGTCAATGGCGCTGTAATAAATGCTGGCAGCACCTTCCATATTCATGGTGAAATAAGCGTCTTCCTCTTCTTCTCCCCGGCCGTAAGCTTCCAGATTCTCAATATCCGTTCCGATATAGCCGGCCGCAACTCCGGCACCGCCCACATTGTCGTAAGCGGAAACATACCAGCGGGTTTCCGTAGAGCAGTAGCGGACCAGACCCTCGGTATACAGAGGTACGTCTGTGGCTATGGTTGTTACAGGAGCTGTATTATCTACAATAACAGGATAGGTTTTGGCTATTTCAACGTTCCGGCTGTTATCATTTCCACGGTAGGAAATGTCATGAAGACCTTCATCCAGAATCTGGAACGGCTTCGTGTAGAGCATGAATTCTCCCCCGTCCAGAGCAAACTGAATATAATCCAGACCCGTTTCGTAGTCTACAGAATCAAGTTTAAAAAACACGTCACTGTTTACATAGTCATTTCCGTCTTCAAAATAGTGCATTGCTACCCGAACATAATCAGTTCCCACAGTCTGAGGAACCTGGGCCCAGAGAACAGCACTCACTGCCAATACCAACAGCACCAAGGCTATTTTTTTCATTAAATATTACCTCCAGAAGTTTCTCGGGGATTTCCCCGATTTTTTTAATTTAATCAGTAGATTACTTCTACTCTGCGGTTTTTACCGCGCATCGTAATTTCTGAATGGGATTCATCCGGCTCTTCGGCTCCCATACCAACCACAGTAATTTTTCCCTTCTCAGGAACACCATGCTCCCGCAGATAAGCAGCAACAGAAAGCGCCCTTTTCAGCGAAACGGTTTTTTCCTCTTTCGCTGTGTCCAGTTTTGCACTGTGGCCCACAACTTTCACATCCCGGACACCTTTATTGCGGATATCCCGCACAATTGCATCCAGTTTGTAAAAAGTTAAACGATCAACGTTATACGAATCCGGAGCAAAATAAACCAGCTTCCGGATTGTACCGGCTGCTTCCGGAGAAGCTTCAGCAGAATTCTCCGAAGAAGCATCAGCAGCAGTTTCTGTTACTTCCGTCTCAGCTGTCGAAACTTCTTCTGTTGTTTCTTCAGCCTGCGTATCGGCTTCTTTCGGCGCCGTCTTGCAGCTGAAGAGCAGCAGAGGAGCTGCCAGCAAAAGCACTATGGCAAAATTTTTCAAACTTACCTCCTTGTAAAAGTCTTGTTATAACATACCGCAAAATAATAAATTCCTCAATTCAAAGATAAAACACCCGCAGGCTGTTTTACCCTTCAGGTCTTTACTATATGATTCGATAAAAGATAAACAAGAAAATTCTGAAAAAACCGGAGTTAACACTGTGCTGAGTTACGTTCAAAGCCCAAAATCTGCGCGCCAAAAGGCCGGGCATTCCTTTAAGCGCGCTGTCCTATACCTTTTCCCGGCCCTTCTGCTGTCTTTGCTTTTTGCATGCCAGCCGGAAAGCGGCACAAGACCGAACCGCCGGAAAGATCTCGAAGAGAAGAATCTTCTGCTTGACACCATGGTAAGCATACGCCTTTACAACAGCCGGGGGGAAGCCGCGCTGAAAAAGGCCTTTAAGCAGATGGAAGAATGGGAAAACCAGCTGAGCCGCCATATACCGGGAAGTGAAATATCGGCCGTTAACAGCAGTCCCGCGGGCGTCCCCGTTCAGGTATCGCCGGAAACACTGGAACTGGTAGAACTGGCTCTGAACTATGCCGGAAAGTCGCAGGGAAAATTCGATCCCACCATTGGGCCGCTTGTCGATCTGTGGGGAATCGGCGGGGAATTCCCGGAAGTACCTGATGAGGAACTTATTAAACAGACACTTCAGTCAGTGAATTACAAAAACGTGCAGACAGACTCACAAGCCGCCACGATCACTCTGACTCAGCCGGATATGTCGCTGGATCTGGGTGGCATTGCCAAGGGCTGGATTGCTGATCAGATAGCAGCAGACCTCCGGGAATCCGGAGAAAAACATATTCTTATTAATCTGGGCGGCAACGTGCTGGTCTCCGGAGGAAAACCCGGAGGAAAACCGTTCCGCATAGGAATGCAGAACCCCTTTGACGAACGGGGCAGCTACCTGGGAGTGTTCTCTGTCTACAACCGTTCAATTGTCTCCTCAGGTATTTATGAAAGATACTTTGAGCAGGACGGTATCCGCTATCACCATATTCTGGACAGCAGCAGCGGTTATCCAGTCAACAACAGCCTGGCTGCCGTTACAGTACTCAGCAGCAATTCAGCCGACGGGGATGCTCTTTCCACAACCCTGTTTGCTCTGGGGCTGGAAGACGGACTGGACTTTGCTTATTCCCTGCCCGGTGTGGAAGCGGCATTTATTACCCGCGAAGGACGCATAGTTATGACATCCGGGTGCGCAGAAATATTTGAACCTATAGGCGATGTCTCTTTTGAAGTCCGAAAGCCGTAAACAGGCTTATCGTGCAAATTGCAAATGACCCCGGCTTTCCCCTATACTGCCTGAAATGGAAATGAATATAAGGAAACACTTGAACCGGCTGAAAGATTTTATCGGGGCCGTTACCCGCAATGTTATTGAAGATCAGGTTTTCTCCCGGGGAACCAGCCTGGCGTTTTCCACCACTATGGCTCTGGTTCCGCTGACTATGGTGGTGTTCTCTCTGGGCGGCTTTAACAAACTCAGCCGCCGTATTCTGGACGCACTGGGTCAGGTACTTCTTCCGGACAGCAGCGACGAAATTGTCAGGGCTTTTAACACGTTTACAACAAATGCCAGTTCTCTGGGAACTTGGAGTACGCTTCTTTTCATACTGGCCGCAATTATGCTGCTCAACGCCATAGAGAACCACTTGAATACTATTTTCCGTGTACGTCATTCCACGGGATTTCTGGGCCGCGCCCGGATGTACTTTACCACACTTGCACTGACCGCTTTTGTTTTTGCCTCCGGATTCGGTCCGCTGACAGGCATACTGGAAACCTGGGAGAGGGTTCCGGTGCTTGGGAAAAAAACTATCGGATTTGCGCTGTCCCTGCTGGGCACCATGGGCGGAATGATGGCTCTGTTCAGTTCACTGAGCGCGGCCCGGATACGGCTGCGCAGTGCTCTGGCGGGAGGTTTCACCGGTGCCGTCATTTTCCAGGCAGCCAAATTCTTTTTTGCGCTGTGGATGCAGCGTTCTGTGCGGAATTCCATTATTTACGGTTCGCTGGTTTTTATTCCCATATTTCTGCTCTGGCTGGCCGTTGCCTGGATTGTTTTTCTCATTTCAGCCGAAATAACCTTTGTCATTCAAAATCAGTCAGGGCTTCAGACTAACCGCAGCTATGATACCCCGGCTTTGGAAATTGAAACCGGATGGAAACTTTTTCTGGAACTTTCCAACGACTTCCACCTGGGACGCAAACCGGCAGGAATAAGGGAACTGGCCGGCCGGCTGGGCATTGATGAAACCCGCGCGTCCTGTATTATTCACCGCCTGAGTCAAGCTCAGCTTATCCGAACCGTTACAGGCAGCCCTCCAGGATACGTACCGGCCGCGCCGCCGGACAACCTGCCGGCAGCCGAAATATTTTCCCTTATTTCAGGCTGGAACGCCGATGCCTCACAGGACAGCCGGACAGCAGCCGCGCAGCTGGTATGCCAAAGCATTCATTCCGCCCTTGGAGAACGCACAATCCGTTCTTTTCTGCCGGAAGAAATACCTCAGAACGAATAGCCGCCTGTCAGGGAAACGGACAAGGTATTCCGCCACTGCCCTAAATCAACAAAACGCCACCATTCCACACGAATTCCGGCATGTCCGTTGTTGATCGTATAAGAACCATCCAGCCGGAAATTAATTATTTCCAGAAGCTCTTCGGCCTTGAGAGAATAGATACGGACACCGGCTCCAAAAAGAAGATCTTCCAGAGAGTCGGCATTAAACAAATGATAAAACACCGGATCAGTAAGCCAGAAGCCCAAAAAAAACGCCACGTTGTACCGGGCACTGCTGCCGACATCCAGCCTGGAAAGCAAAGATGTACCGAAATCCAGCCCCAGCTCAAGCCGCGAGCTTTTTGTTTCAAGAAGAAACCCCCGAAGATTCAAACCCAGATCGCTGGCATTCTGCAAAGAACCGGGCTGTCCCGGCCGCCGGGAATAACCGGAATTACGGAGAGTCAACCCGATAATTCTATTAATAAACGGCAGCCAGTACCGCACATCGGCATTCAGCGCACTGTAAAGAAATTCATTGGAGCTGGACCATGTATTCACCATGTCCCGGGTATAAGGATCCGTTGCGGCCAGTTTAACAGCCACCTCGCCCAGAAACTGGCGGCGTGTCAAAACTGGCGATTCACGGGGATCGCGCTCCCCCCGATCAATGGTAAATTTGGGTCCGCCCGCAGCATCTTCGGCCCCTTCAAAATCTTCGGAACTCTCCGAATACGGATTATTCACCTTTGAAGGAGTACCATCCTTCCAGGAAAGCTGAGCTGCTTCCAGAGCTTCCAGTTCCTCAAAGGAAACACGGTAGGATTCAATACGCTTATCGTCCGGGAAGTAGGATTCAGCCTGTTCCAGCAGGCTGTAGGCAATTTTCCAGTCCCTCCGTTCCGCCGCGGCCAGAGCTGCCTCCAGAAGCTTTTCAAACTCTATCTGACGCTCATCAGGCAGAGAGCCGCCGGCCGGTTCATCCTCAGCCCGCAGACCGGGCAAAGCGGCAAAACACAAAAGACAGAGAAGCACGGCGCGTAAAGAGCGGTTTTTTATCCATGCTGCAGTCATTGCCCGCGCTCCATAAGGTTCCGCCACAGTGCTGAATCGGGGAATTCCGGAAACACTTCACTCCAGTTCCCCTGCAGCGTTGTTTTTTTCAATTCCCTCTCCAGAAATGCCAGAAAATTATTACGGGGCATATCCACGGCTCCAAAGCTTTCCAGATAACGGGTATGCATCTGGCAGTCCACCAGTCCGAAACCGGCATCTGTGAGCGTCCCGGTTACAGCGGCAAAAGCTGTTTTCGAAGCATCCGGAACACGCATAAACATGGACTCACCGTAAAAACATCCGCCCAGAGCCACACCGTAGAGTCCTCCGGCAAGTTCATTATCCAGCCAGGCTTCTACCGAATGAGCATATCCCAAAGAGTGCAGGCGGCAGTAGGCGTCAAACATGGCGGCGGTAATCCAGGTACCCTCCTCATGCGGCCGCGCCGTATCCCGGCAGCCTGCCAGAACCTGCTCAAAAGCTCGATCAAGCGTCAGAACAAAACGTTTTTTTCTTATTGATTTTTTCAGACTCCGTGAAATATGAACCCGCTGCGGAAAGAGGACAAAGCGCGGATTCAAACTCCACCAGAGAATGGGGCTGCCCTCTGAAAACCAGGGAAAAATTCCCCGGCTGTACCCCGAGAGCAGAAGTTCCGGAGACAGATTGCCCCCAACAGCTATAAGCTCGCCCTCCAGTGCCCGGGGATCCGGAAAGCCCGTTTCCGCGTCAGCCGGCAGATACACCGGTTTATACGGAGCGTTCAACAGTCCTCACCCGGATATCTTCGCCTTCCACATCAGCCACAGCCTCTCCGCCGGATGCCAGAGAACCGAAAAGTACAGCATCAACAAAAAAGCCTTTAATTTTCTCTTCAACCAGCCGGGCAATATTTCTGGCACCGTATTCAGGCGAATACCCCTTGCGGGCAATCCACTCCACGGCGGCTTCCGTTACTTCCAGCCGAACTTCCCTGGGCTCCAGCATTTCCCGGAAAGCATCCAGTTCCTTGCGGACAATATCCTTTACCACATCTTCATCCAGGCGGCTGAATTTGACAACCTTGTCCAGCCGGTTACGGAATTCCGGCGAAAAGGTCTGCTGCACCGCGTTATCCAGCGCTTCATAGGATGATTCTCCGCCCCCGAACCCAATGTGCAGTTTTCCAATGTCGCGGGCGCCGGCATTGGAAGTAAGAATAATAACCACGTTGCGGAAATCGGCCTTGCGCCCCATGTTGTCCGTTACAGTGGCGTAGTCCATCATCTGAAGAAGAATATTAAAAACATCCTGATGGGCCTTTTCTATTTCATCCAGAAGGAGTACCGAATGCGGACTTTTCCGCACCGCGTCGGTTAAAATTCCCCCCTCTTCGTAGCCCACATAACCGGGAGGAGAACCGATAAGACGGCTCACCGTATGCTTTTCCTGATACTCGCTCATATCAAAACGGTGAAGCGGCACGCCCAGCTCTCCGGCAAGGCAGCGGGCCAGCTCGGTTTTGCCCACACCGGTAGGCCCGACAAAAAGAAAACTGGCCACAGGTTTGTCGGCTTTACGGAAACCGGCACGGGAACGCTTAATAGCTTCCGCCACTGCGTCTACGGCCTCATCCTGACCGAAGATCTGTTTTCTGAGCGTTTCCGCCAGACTCTTCAGGCGGCCTGTTTCTCCGGCAGAAACGGTTTTCTCCGGAATACGGGCAATGGAGGCCAGAACTTTTTCAATATCCTTAACTTCCACCGTACATGTTTCTTCCGCTGAAACAGAATCTGTGTCTTTCGGCTCTTCATTTCCGGCCCCGCCGGCCCCGGTAAAAAGCTCCATGCCGCTGTCAGCGCGATCTTCTGAAGGCTCCGCCTCTTTTAACGGTTTTTTACTCAGCCCTTCCCGCTGTAAATGTTTCCAGGCGCCCGCTTCATCCAGCAGGTCAATGGCTTTGTCCGGCAGGTGTTTCTCGTTGAGAAACTGATCCGACAGATCAACTGCTGCCTGCAGAGCCTCGTCGGTAAACACTACCCCGTGATGCTGCTCATAAGCTCCGCGCAGTCCCAGCAGTATTTGAAAGGTTTCTTCCCGGCTGGGCTCGGGAACATCAATCCGCTGAAAACGCCGGGCCAGAGCATGATCCTTGTCAAAAAACTTTTTAAATTCACCGTAGGTGGTGGATCCGATACAGCGTATCCTGCCGGACATTAAGGCCGGTTTAAGAAGGTTGGAAGCATCCATGCTTCCTCCGGAAGTAGCACCGGCACCTACAATGGTATGGATTTCATCAATGAAGAGTATAACGTTTTCGCGCTTTTCCAGTTCTCCAAGAACACCCTTAATCCGTTCTTCAAAATCGCCACGGTAACGGGTTCCGGCCAGCAGCCGGCCCATATCCAGCGACCATATGCGCATATTCTTCAGCAGGGAAGGCACAGAGCCGTCAACAATGCGCCGGGCCAGTCCTTCCGTAATGGCGGTCTTGCCGACTCCCGGATCTCCGACATGCACGGGGTTATTTTTCAGACGCCTGCAGAGTACCTGAACCGTACGCTCCAGAATATCCTCCCGGCCAATGAGGGGTTCCAGTTCGCCGCGGGAGGCCCGTTCGGTTAAATCAACCGCGTATTTTTCCAGAGCGCTCTCTTTTCCGCCCCTGCGGCCGCGGGAGTCTGCACGGGTACTGCCGGCTCCGTCTGATTCAAAAACACCATCCACGGCTGTTGCTGTTTCTTCTTCTTCATCTTCGTATTCCTGCAAAACATCGCCGTGAGACACCACATCCAGAAGCTGCAGCCTGTCAATGCCGGCCCGGCGCATGTAGTAAGAAGCGTGAGAGCCTTCAAGCTCAAAAATAGCAACAAGTAAATCTTCCGAAGCAATAACATCCTTGCCCGCGCTGGCCAGATGAATAAGCGCGTTCTCCACAACATCCTGCCAGCCCTCAGTCAGCACCGGTTCACAGCCCTGCACCGTTTCCACGTAACGGGAAAAATACTCTTCCAGATTTCTTCGAAGCGCGTCAGGGTCGGCTTCACAGGCTTCAATAATGCCGCGCGGCGCTTCAAAGGCCAGCGCGGAATAAAGCAGATGTTCCGGAGTAACGTATTCGTGCCCGTTTTCCTTGGCGCCCAGATAAGCCGCGTTCAGAATTCCCTGCACCTCTTCCGAAGGTTTCATTTCAGGCTCTCTCCATTGTGGTTTTCAGCGGAAACTGACGCTCACGGGCCAGGGCCGTTACCTGAGAAACCTTTGTCCGTGCAATATCGTAGGCATAAAGTCCCACCATGCCTTTGCCTTTATTGTGTACATCAAGCATAATTTTTGTCGCCTCAACAGGCGGCTTGTGAAAAATCGACACAAGAATCTCCACAACAAAATCGCGGGGTGTGTAATCGTCATTCAGCAGAATAACCCGCCACATTGCAGGTTCCCGCAGTTCGTCCCGTGTGTCTTCCAGCAGACCCCCGTCCGCCTCATATTTTGGATAATCAGCCATTAATATGGAATTTACGACTAAAACGCCGGCAAATCAATGCCCTTCCCTCTTTGTTTGCCAGTGTTGGCAGCTTTCTCCAGCCAGCTGTCTATCAAAAACCTGGATATACTGCCCCTGCGGGGAATACGCGGCATGGCATCGGCCGTAAACCACCGGGCATCATCAATTTCCACACCGTCAGGCACCGGTGTACCGGACGAAGAGGCTTCAAAACCCAGCATCAGGGAATGCGGCAGCGGCCAGGCCTGAGAATTGACATAAGAGAGTGTTTCAAGCTCCATATTAACCTCCTCACGCACTTCCCGGATTACAGATGCCTCCAGAGACTCTCCGGCCTCGACAAAACCGGCCAGACAGCTGTAAACACCTTCGGGGAAACGCCGGTTATGAGCCAGAAGAATCCGGGGCTGAGCAAACCCGGCCGTTTCAGAGGCCTCAATCAGTACAATCATGGCCGGAGAAACCCGCGGATATGCGCGGTAAGAGCAGGAAGGACATACACGGGCCGTTTCATTTTTGTCCCTCACTGTCGCAGCACCGCAGCGGCCGCAGAAACGGAAGTTCCAGTCCCAGCCGGCCAGCATGGCAGCCCGCGACACTGCGGATAAACATGAAGCATCCTGAGTTCCGATAAGCTGCCGGAAACTGATCCATTCACTTCCGGCCGGGGCGGATGTTTCCGGAGGAGCGCTGGCCAGACTTACCGGCCGTCCATCCAGATAACCAATGCCCAGAACAGCGGAATTCTCCGGAAGAGATCCCGTATAAAAAGGTAAAACAGGGTGTTCGGAAGAAGGCGGGGACACAAGCACATCTCCGCCGGGCCGGCAGACAATCAGAAGCGCCTCCTGTACGTTTTTTTCTGATTCTTCGCCTCTCCACCCCGGCTGAAACCGGTTTTCACCATTCTTCATTCTGAAAACTCCTGTATTCCTCATTTTTTTACGTCTGAAGTATTGCAATATTTCTTCAGGGAAAGTATTACCATAGAAAGGGCCCTGGGGTAATGCATATCATTAAAGATACAGAATTAGGTTTACTTCTCAATAATGAACTTAAAGACATTGTTTCCCTTTCATCGGGGCTGGCCGAACTTTCACCGCAGGATATTCCCCCTCACATGGTGAGCCGCATCCACTTTGAAGCCTCCAAACTGGAAGAACTTCTGGATTTTTTCGGAGCATCGGCAAACAGACACTGGCTTCCCGTGCGCATGTCCATGGCGGCCGCCAAAGCATTCAGTCTGATAATTTATAACCTTTTTCACATTCAAAGCTCAATTGACCGCTACAGCCTTCTGCCGCTTGAAGACAACTTTTCCCAGGCCACCTCAGACATCCTTCTGAGTCTTCTAAGCTGTTATGTGTCAATGGCAAAATCGTTTATAAAAATTATCCGCAAAATGAACCTTGCAACAGAGATAAAACCGCTTGAAGACTACTCCTACCGAAAGCTGAATTTCACCGGGAATCTCAAAGATAACAGAAAACACAAAAAAGTGGAGAATCCCGAAGAAAACGTTATTTACCTGGCAACCAACTTCCTTAAAATGGCCGAAGAAAGCAGCTGGCTGAACATACACCGTAAAATTTCTCCCGACCAGTACGCCAGTTCCATACCGGAACCTGTCAGTGAAGAAAAGCTGCGTTATCTGGCCAATAATTTTCATAACCTTCAGTCTCTTTATGACACGCATCTTTCCGGTTCAGCCATTGCAGAAGCAGATTCCAGTCTTCCTGTAATGCGCGGCCATATCTCTGTTGTCTATCATCTTCTGGACACCGCAGTAACAGTGGCGCATTTCTACGAACGCCACGCGCACAGAGAAGTGGGCAAATGGCTGAACTTTCCTGTCAGCAAGAAGGATCTTCTGGGCATGATTTTTGGATATTTTGTGTCCTACTCGGGCAAATATCTTGAAACCGGGCAGAAGCTCTGCCGCGATATTCTGAAATCCTATGCCATTACAAGCAAAATAAAAGTTCCCATTCCCAACTACCGGGGCTTCCACGTGCGCCCTTCCACGCTCATTGCAAAAATATCCATTCACTACGGCAGCGATGTCCAGATGATACTCGGCAAGGGAACTTACGACGCGTCTCTGCCTTTAGAACTCTTCAGAGCGAATGAAGAACTCAACCGCCGTAAACGGGACGCGGTGGCCTGTTATGTCATGGAGAATAAAATTATCAAAACCGACGCAGGGGCCTGCTACGATGAAGCCCTTCTAAAAAAAATTCTCCGGGTTGTATTCATGGATCTGATGGAAAAACAGAAGATCATGATTTATAACAACGACTTTTCCTTTGAGGATCTCCACCCCTACGAAAATGAAACCCTGGCCGAATTTATAAAACGGGCCATTGCCCTCTATCTGGCCATGGGTAAAATTGACATTATCAGCAATGAAACGGTTACATTCAAAGGCGACAAGCGCGTACTGGAAGATATCCGCATTCTTGCGGAAAACGGCTACGGCGAAGATAAATTCGGAAACAACATAGTACTTCCCAAAGAGCTCTCCTATCTGAAGCGGTAGTCTGCTTCCCGTTACCGCGCCGCAGGTAGCAGTGCCGCCAGTCCCGCGCCAGCCGGTGCGCCGGACCAGCCCCGCCTACCGGCCGGCTCTCCGGCTCCCGCTGCTTTTCTGAAACACCAGCTGTCTGTCCCGCACCTTTGCGGTAATGGTATCGCCCTCGGAAATTTTTCCGGAGAGCAGATTCTTTGCCAGCGGATTTTCCACCATGTCGCGTATGGCACGGCGCAGAGGCCGGGCACCGAAGGAAGGATCGTATCCTCTCTGGGCAATAAGATCCCGGGCCTCATCGGAGAGCTCCAGAGTAACACGTTTTTCTGCCAGTCTTTCGATAAGAGCCTGCAGCAGAATATCCAGAATGGAACGGATCTGCTCTTTTTTGAGAGCTTCAAAGATAATAATTTCATCTACCCTGTTCAGAAACTCAGGTTTAAAGGCCGCGCGGAGCCGTTCATTAAGTGCCTGGCGGGTTTCCCCGGAAAGCCCCTGTTCCAGAATAATGTCCGACCCCAGATTACTGGTCATAATAATAATGGAATGACGGAAGTCTACCACCCGGCCCTGACTGTCGGTAAGCCGGCCGTCGTCGAGCAGCTGCAGCAGAAGATCAAACACATCGGGATGAGCTTTTTCAATTTCATCGAAAAGAACCACCGAATACGGCCGCCGGCGCACCGCCTCGGTAAGCTGTCCGCCCTCTTCGTACCCGACATAGCCCGGAGGAGCTCCCACCAGCCGGGAAACAGCAAATTTCTCCATGTATTCGCTCATGTCTATACGTGTCAGCGCTCTTTCATCATCAAACAGAAAGGCGGCCAGGGTACGGGCCAGTTCGGTTTTTCCCACACCGGTGGGCCCCAGAAAAATAAACGAACCCAATGGCCGGCCCGGATCGGAAAGGCCGCTGCGGTTGCGCCGCACGGCATCAGATACAGCGTTTACCGCGGCATTCTGTCCCACCACCCGCTTTTTAAGAATGGATTCCAGTTCCAGGTATTTTTCCCTTTCCGAAGCCATCATCTTGGCCACCGGAATGCCGGTCCAGGCCGAAACCACCCGGGCAATATCTTCCTCGCCGATTTCCTCACGGAGCAGACTGTTCTCTCCCTGAAGTTCTTTCAGGCGGGAGCTTTTGGATTCCAGAGCCTTTCGGGCTTCAGGCAGCCGGCCGTGCAGTATTTCCGCGGCCAGGGAAAGGTTTCCCTCACGCTCGGCGGCGGCGGCCTGCTGCTGGAGCTCTTCCATGTTCTGCTTAATGTGGCGGATTTCCTCAATGGCGCCCTTCTCGTTTTCCCACTGAGCCTTCAGGGCATCCCGGCGCGCGGTCAGCTCAGCCAGTTCCCGTCCCAAAGCTCCAAGCCGCTCCTCGGAAGCCTTATCCGTTTCCCGGGCCAGAGACTGCTTTTCAATTTGCAGCTGGAGAATTTTCCGTTCAAGGGTATCAAGCTCCACCGGCTGACTTTCAATTTCCATTTTTACGCGGCTGGCTGCCTCGTCCACCAGATCAATGGCCTTGTCCGGCAGAAACCGGTTGGTAATATAGCGGTTGGAGAGAGAAGAAGCGGCAATAAGAGCCTCATCCTTAATACGCACACCGTGGTGCACTTCATAACGTTCCCGCAGTCCGCGGAGAATGGCCACCGTATCTTCCACTGACGGCTCACTGACCAGCACCTGCTGAAAACGGCGTTCAAAAGCCGCGTCTTTTTCAATGTGTTTGCGGTATTCATCCAGTGTGGTGGCACCGATGGTATGAAGTTCACCGCGGGCCAGAGCCGGCTTAAGCAGGTTGGACGCATCGGTTCCCCCTTCAGCGGCTCCCGCCCCCATAACAGTGTGAAGTTCGTCAATAAACAGAATAATGTGCCCGTCGGTAGAGCTGACATCCTGAATAACCCCTTTCAGGCGTTCCTCAAATTCCCCCCTGTACTTGGCTCCCGCCACCAGGGCTCCCATGTCCAGGGCCAGAAGTCTCTTACCCTTCAGGGAATCGGGAACATCGCCTTCCACAATACGGGAAGCCAGTCCTTCAACAATGGCCGTTTTACCGGTACCCGGTTCACCGATGAGCACCGGGTTGTTCTTGGTACGCCGGCTGAGTACCTGCATAACCCGGCGCACTTCATCATCCCGCCCTATAACCGGATCAAGCTTGCCCTGCCGGGCCTTCTGAGTAAGATCAATGGTGTATTTTTCCAGAGCCCGGAACTTCCCTTCCGGATCCTGATCGGTTACCCGCTGACCGCCGCGTACATCTTTGAGCGCCTCCAGAAGGGCGTTTCTGTCAGCCCCCAGCCTGCGCAGCAAGTCTCCGGTACCGGTCTGAGACGCCGCAAGGGCCAGAAGAATATGATCAACCGAAACATATTCATCCTTGAGCTTGTCGGCCTCCTTTTCAGACTCCCGCAGCACAGCCGCGGCCGCCGCAGACATGCCTACCTGAACACTCTCCCCGTAAGCCCGGGGTTTATTCTTAAGCAAATTATTAATTTCCGTATCCAGCTGTCCGGTACTGACTCCCAGACGGGCCAGAATATGGGGTACAATGCCGTCTTCCTGACGCACCAGAGCCGCCAGAATATGTTCTGTATCCATCTGAGCATGACCGGCATCTGCGGCTATGTGTGACGCAGCCTCCAGAGCTTCACGGCTTTTGATGGTAAATCTGTCCTGCATATTATCCTCCTGACTTCATGTCAAATCAGTACATATATAAAATATTCAGGTTCAGCCAAAAGGGCAAATCCGCTTTACCTCCGGCCCCGGCCGGCTTATCATAGCTGTAATGAATTTGGCGGAAAAAATAATTGTTCTTCTAAGCGGCATTCCAAAGTCCGAAGCAGCAGCGGCCCTGCAGGCCTTTGCTGAAGCCGGAGGAGAAGCCGCGCGGGTTGTCGCGGCTCCGGTTACCGATATTACCGCATTACGGGAAACCCGGAGAGTTATGGAAGATATTGCGGCCGGAAAGTGGCCGGGGGGCTCTCCTCGGGCAGCAGAACAGCGTTCAGTCCTGATTGGCGGAGCAGACAAAAGAAACGGTGTAGCCCTGATGCGCTGTTTCAAAAGTGTTCAGCCGCCGAAAGCCGATACGGCCTTTGCTCTGGTAACAGAAACAGGTATGAAGTGGACAGTGAATGAGTATCTGGATCATATATGCAGGGAACATGAATATATGAAAACAGCCGATCCTGCCGCCGATCCGGATATGAGCGAAATAAAAAACGCCGCTTCCCGCTGAAATGGCAGGAAACGGCGCTCCACGAATGGATTTCGGAAATAAGACCCGGGGAAAAGGAGGAAACCCCGGTCTTCTTAATTCACTTTCTGTAAAACATAACCACTGAAACTGTCAAAAGTTACACTGAAAAAAATATTTTTTTAGGGATTATAACAGGGGAACAGCCAATGAAGCAGCGCACCATATACCTCTCCCGCTCAGAACGCCGCATCGGCGGTCATTATTACCTGCAGTTTGCCTCGCTCAACGGTTTGGGAGCCACATTGCTGGGAACTACATCAGCCACCCTGCTGGCCATTCATTTTAATGCCGGGAATGTTGAACTTGGTATTATTTCCGCAATGATGTACAGCACAGGAATTATTCTGCTGGCGGTTCCCCGTCTTTTCCGGGGGAAAAATGTTGTCAAAGTGGCATCATGGGCCTGGCTGTCAAGGGGCATTCTGAGTCTGCCTTACGGCGCTCTGCTCTTTCTGAAAGGAAAAACTGCCGTTGCCCTGATTTTAGGTCTATACGCCATATTCTGTATCTGCCGGACAGTCGGAGTGGCAATGCTGGCAACCATTCAAAAGCGCCTGACAGTCAGCCGCACTCAAAGCGAACTGGTTTTCAGAAATGCTTCATCTTTTCAGGGAACCCAGATTATAGCCCGGTTTGCCGGCTATATCATTCTTTCACTGAAAAATCTGACCGAACTGACCGGGCTGCTCATTCAGCCGGCACTGGGAATAATAGCCAATACACTTGCCGCTCTTTCCCTGAGAAAGATACCCAACCGGACCAGAGTTGATTATGTTAAAGGCGAAAATATCTTTACCATACTGAAACGCAGCATGGCTCTGCCCCAGAAACGCCGGATTCTCCTTCTCCGGTGGATTGCACTGGCACAGGTTATTCTTTTTGCAATGGCCACACCCTTTCTGCGCCGCAGCGCCGGGTTGAATTCTGCGTCAATTTTCATGTTCACCATTGCCGGCAGCATGGGATCGTTCATTTCCAGTTTTGCGCTCAGGCCGGTTTCATCCCGTTCAGGAAACCGGCCGCTGATGTTCTTTTCCGCCATTCCCTGCGCTCTGCTGTTTCTTTTCTGGACCTTTATTCCTGCTACTTTATCGCTTGCTGCTTACGCTGTTGCCGGCTTTATTACCATTTTCTTTCTGAATGCTGTTAATCTGGCTGCCAGCAGTCTGCTGATGCTCATTACACCCGACCAGGAGGCCGTGGGTTTTAATTCTATGGAAACCTTTGTAACATCCATTCTGGCTCTGGCTTTAGGCTTCGGAGCCGGTATTCTGGCAGATGTTTCAGAAGTTCTTTCCGGAATGAGCCCCATGAACTCTTACGGACTGGTGTTCTTGCCGGCAGCTCTGGGCGCCGTTGTTCAGTCATTTATTGTTCTTAAAGTAAAAGAACCGGGAAGCATGGGGCTGGTCAAGTCTCTGAAGATTTTAACAAACCTGGGTAATCTGCGGGCCTGGCAGACTCTTTCAAATCTGGAAAATACCGCCGACCCCGTTAAACGTAAAACTCTGGTTCACAGTGTGGGACACAGCCGCGCGCCTGTGGCATCTCCTGAAATTCTCAAGATCCTCTATGAACCTTTATCTCTGGAAAAAGGGGAACTCATAGACGCACTGTTTTTTACCCGCCGGCCGGAACTTATTCCATTCCTCTGCAGCGAAGCTGAGTGCACTAATGCCTTTCACCGGGAAAGGGCCGTTTTTGCGCTGGGAGCCTATCCGGATGAACGGAGCAGGCATACCCTGAAAAATCTTTTAAGCGATCCCGACTCCCGAATCCGTGCTTCTGCGGCTAAAAGTCTGGGACGCATCGGCGCGCCTGAATTCAAGGAAACCGTTGAGGCCCTGTGGAAAAATGAAACACATCTGCAGCAGCGCCTTGATTACATGATTGCCCTTTTCCACATGGATCCCCGGCAGCGTTATATTTCCGATCTTTTTTCGCAGGCATTTATCAATGAAGGAGAACGCTCGGAAAAAACCTTATTCACTCTGCTCTCCCGGCAGTTCGGGATGAGTCCTCAATTGGGACATCTCTACAGGGAAGAAACAGAACAGAGAGGATGCGGTGTGGAACTTTTACTGGAAGAAGCCCGCGATACCCGCTTTCTCATGGAAAATGAAACCCGGCTGGAAGAACTCTGGATGGGACATAATTTTTCCCATATATGGGAAATATGCCTTCAGGCACTCCCTCAGGATGAGCCGGCATCTGTACTGACACCTTTGATAAAGGCTCTGCGGAGTTTTAACGTCAGGAATGCTGATGAAGCCAACACTCTGGCTGTTATGTACTTTACCTATCAGATTCTGACTTCCGAACCTGTACAGGAAGAACCATAACATGAACTATATTTCCGCACCCTTCCAAAACTGCAGTAACCCGGTTAGGATGAAAAAATGAAACTCAATCCCAATATAGCTGATATAACAAACTATTTCCCGGGAAAAAACATTCCCGGAGCGGAAAAACTCTCTTCCAATGAGAACCCGCTGGGACCATCGCCTGCCGCCCTGAAAGCGGCCCGGACGGCTTTGGAAAATATTAACAGATACCCGGACGGAGCCGCCTCGGAACTGCGCAGAGCGCTCTCTGATTACTGGAAAATTGACAGCTCCCGGATACTGCCGGGTAACGGAAGTGATGAACTGTTAAACCTTCTCAGCGCCGCGTGGATGGCTCCCGGAAGAAATGCCGTCGGCACCCGGGAATCGTTCAGTGAATACCGCCGGGCCGTGCAGACTTTCGGCGGCCGTATGAAAGAAGCCTCCTTGCTGAACGGCTGTTTCAATCTTCAGGCCATGGAAGATCTGATTGATGAAAACACCAGCCTGGTCTTTATATGCAACCCCAACAACCCTACAGGCACCTATAAAAATCATCAGGATATATCAAACTTTCTTACACGGCTCAAGGACAGGTTCCCCTCTGAAACGGTCAATTCAGACAAGGGCGGTCCCATAGTTGTTCTGGATGAAGCGTATGCCGAATTTGCCGACGCGGAAGATTATCCCCAAAGCCGCAGGCTTTTAGATTTATTTCCGAATCTGATCATACTCCGGACATTTTCAAAACTTTACGGACTGGCCGGACTGCGGATAGGCTACGCTCTGGGTTCAAGCGAAATAATTCACGGAACAGAAAAAGCCTCAATGCCCTTTAATACCAGCTCACCGGCTCAGGCTGCAGCCATAACGGCTCTTTCCGACAGTAACCATGCCGCAGCCTACCGGGAACTTGTACGCAGGGAAAAAGCATTTCTTTATGAACAGCTTACAGCCCGGAGTATTTTCTACTACCCCACCCAGGCCAACTTTATCTGCTTTAATCCGGGAAGGCCCGCAGCTTCCGTGTGGCAGTATTTTGCTGACGGAGGTATTGTCTTTAGAGACTTAAAAAGTTTTGGTCTTCCGGAAATGGCGCGCTACACCATCGGCAGACATGAACACAACGAACTGTTTTTAAGGCTGCTGGACGGAATAAGCGGATGATTGTTCCTTATGAACTGATCATTATCGCGGCAGCTGTACTGCCCTGCGCGGTTTTTATACTGCTCTTTGACCGCTTCGACCGTTTCAAAAAAGAACCCCGGCGCCTGCTGCTTCTTTTATTTTCCGCCAGTATGTTATCGCCTCCGGCCGCGGCAGTTCTTGAACATCTGCTCTTTCCGCTCTGCGCGGTTATTGCTCCGCATAAAACAGTTCCAGTCCAGGCCTTTATGGGAATAGCCCTGCCGGAAGAAGGCATGAAACTGCTGATCATGTTCTGGATAACGGGCCGCAGAAAAGAATTTGATGAACTGATGGACGGCCCTCTTTATGCCGTTACCACAGCCATGGCTTTTGCTCTGGTGGAAAACATTATGTATGTACTGGGAGCTCAACAGCCCATGCCTCTGGCTCTAACCCGGGGCCTGACAGCTGTTCCTCTTCACGCGCTGGCCGGCGGTTTTCTGGGACTGGGCGCCGCGGCTTACCGTGTTGAAGGCAAATACTTCGGGCTTTGGGGCGGGCTGCTGGCAGCTATTCTGATTCATGGCGCTTACGACTGGTTCCTGATGGATATGCGGATTTCAGGGAATTTAATTTTTCCTCTGCTGATTATCGGCTGGTTCATTCTTGTCCGCCGGCTGAAAAAAGCCCGCCGCAAAGACATCCTGGCCGGCCGGCATGCCCCTCCGGTAAGGCCTTATTCCCCTTTTAATGATATGTAGTGCTTGACCTTTTCCAGAGAAATAATTACTATGCTCCTCACGCACAACGCAGGGTAGAGCAGTTGGCAGCTCGTCGGGCTCATAACCCGGAGGTCGCAGGTTCGAGTCCTGCCCCTGCTAGAAAGTTTCAAGCCGTCCTTCAGGGCGGCTTTTTTTATGGGCAGGACTCGAAGGGTGAGTCCGGCTGCGACACGGGCAGCAGGCTCCGGCAGGAGGCCGGAGCAGGACGAACCAGCGGCCTGGAAGGAAGCAGCATGACGCTGCTGACTGAAAGGCGGGTCCTGCCCCTGCTAACCAAGCAAGCCGTCCTTAGGGCGGCTTTTTTTATGGGCAGGACTCGAAGGGTGAGTCCGGCTGCGACACGGGCAGCAGGCTCCGGCAGGGAGGCCGGAGCAGGACGAACCAGCGGCCTGGAAGGAAGCAGCACGACGCTGCTGACTGAAAGGCGAGTCCTGCCCATAAAGATATAGTCTAATTCTAAATACACTATTGATAAATTTTCAGATTAATAGTATATTAATATAGAAGGCAAAGTTATGAATACTGCTATACTCGCATCCAACATTAAACGTTATAGAAGTAAGAAAAAGCTTACCCAGCAAGAACTCTCAGAACTGTCGGGTATTTCTCTTCCAGCCATTAAAAATATTGAACGGAAGAAAGGCCTGCCGCGAACCAACACTTTGCTGGCTATAAGCAAAGCTCTGGATTGCCGTCTTCAGGATCTTGTTAAACCTGCTGGTGAACTCTCATCGGTACGTTTCCGTGCAAAAAGCAAGATGAACCGCAGGGAACACATTCTTGCCCAGGTATCCAAGTGGCTTAATGACTTTGCATTTCTTGAATCATTGCTGTCGGATAGAGAAGAATACAAACTATACGCCCTTGCACACTCATCAATAAAACTTACTCCTTTTCAATACGCAGAAAAAGCAAGAAAAATAATTGGTCTGAAAGCTAATGAACCTATTCATGACATCTGCGGATTGCTGGAAAGCTGTGGAATTAAAATTTTGGCCATTCCCTACGCATCAGACGCCTTTAATGGTTTATCCGTTGGCAAAGAAGACAAAGGCCCGGCAATAGTTATTAATACCTGGGAACGGATCAGTATTGAACGCCAGATATTCAGCACGGTCCACGAACTTGGTCATTTGCTGATGCACCTGTCGGATTACAATGGAAAAGATTGTTCTGAAGATAAATCTCAAGAAAAAGAAGCGGACATCTTTGCAGGCTACTTTCTTATGCCGGAGCAGGGATTTAATTCTGAGTGGGAAGAAACTGCCGGTATGCGCTTTGTAGATCGGGTTATGAAGATTAAGAGCATATTCAAGGTAAGCTATAGAACTGTACTCTACCGTCTGAAGCAGAAAGGAATTGTTGATGACAAGATTTGGTTTCGCTTTCCGCAGCTCTACGAAGACAAATACAACAAAAAGTTATCTTTTAAGGAAGAACCCTTTCCGGAAGGCTCTGAGCCTTTCGGCCTAAAGCCCTTCAATTTCTACGCAGACCGATTAAGCCGCCTTGTCAGGAAAGCTGTAGAGGAAGAGAAGATTTCAGTTTCCAGAGCGGCGGAGATTCTTAACTTATCATCACAACAAATGATGGAAAGGGTTGCCGAATGGGAGAATTATGCTTGAATACCCCTAATCCGATCCAATTCATGATAATGGATGCCTGCGTCCTGATTGACTACATGAACGGGAAACCGGATTTATTCAAGTTAATTTCTTCATACATCGGTCCAATCTACGTTGCTACCCCAATACTGGAAGAAGTGGATTCCATCAAATCAATAGAAGAATTGGAAGAGCTGGGTCTTATCCCCATTGAGCCTGAAATTGAAGATTTATTCACGGCGGATGATATGGAAGGACAAACATCATTCCAGGATAATATCTGTTACCTGACAGCTAAGCGCAATAATTTTACCTGTGTTTCAAATGATACAAACCTGAGGCGGCAGTGCAAGAATGCGAATATACCGGTTCTTTGGGGATTAGAACTGATTCTGGCCCTCACCAAAGCTGGTGGGTTATTAAAAAAGGAAGCCGCCAGAATAGCAAAAGATATTCAGAAATCAAATCCAAGGCATATAAACAAAAACATTCTAAAGGATTTTGAAGCCCAATTAAAAAGATTCTAAATTATTCTAAACTATTGCGGCCATCACCCGCTGACGGCTTGCTCGGTTAACCGGGGCAGAACTCGAAGGGTGAGTCCGACTGCGACACGGGCAGCAGGCTCCGGCAGGAGGCCGGAGGAGGACGAACCAGCGGCCTGGATAGACCTTGTACTCTCCGGTCAATATGCTAAAATATTAATAGAATTCACATACTGCATTCTTCCGGAGGCGCAACATGCAGACAATGAAAGGCCCAGCTATCTTTCTGGCCCAGTTTTTTTCCGGACAGCCGCCGTTCAATACACTGGAAAACATCAGTACCTGGGCAAAATCTCTGGGATACAAAGGAATTCAGATTCCGGCAAATGAAACGGCTCTCATTGATATTGACAGGGCTGCAGAATCTAAAACCTACTGCGAGGAAATAAAAGGTCAATGCAGCGGTCTGGCTATTACCGAACTTTCCGCACATCTTTTCGGCCAGCTGGTGGCAGTTCATCCCGCCTATAACGATCTGTTTGACAGTTTTACCGAACCTGCGTTTCGAAAGAACCCCTCAGCCAGGCAGAAATGGGCTGTCTCAAAAATGCAGAATGCTGTCAAAGCCTCTGCCAATCTGAATCTCCAGGTATTGGCCTGCTTTCCAGGCGCCCTGCTGTGGCCCTTTATGTACCCCTGGCCGCAGCGGCCGGCAGGTCTTGTTGAACAGGGATTTCAGGAACTTGCAGCCCTGTGGCAGCCCATCCTGAACACAGCCGAAGAATACGGTGTAGATTTGGCTTTTGAAATTCATCCGGGAGAAGATCTGCATGACGGAGAGAGTTTTGAACGTTTCCTTGAAGCTACCGGCAATCACTCCAGAGTGAATATTCTTTACGATCCGTCCCACCTTGTTCTGCAGGGAATGGATTACATTGATTTCATAAAAATTTACGCGTCCCGCATTAAGGCCTTTCATGTTAAAGATGCCGAGTTCCGTCCAGACGGCCGCCGCGGCGCCTATGGCGGATATGCCTCATGGATCAACCGGGCTGGACGCTTCCGGAGCATTGGAGACGGGCAAATTGACTTTAAACGAGTCTTTACAACTCTCACCGAATCAGGTTTCAGCTCCTGGGCCGTACTGGAATGGGAATGCTGCATTAAAGACTCCGAACAGGGAGCCCGGGAAGGAGCGCCTTTTATTGAATCCATGATTATTCAGACGGCTTCCAGAGCTTTCGATGATTTTGCCGGAGTGGAAACAAATCCGGAAATGAATCGGAAAATACTTGGCCTTCTGTGATAATCTTTACATTATGCTGATATGGCTGGAAGAATTACTATTGACGATATTTCACGTCTGGCCGGAGTCTCAACGGCAACTGTTTCCCGGGTTCTGAACAACTCCGATAAAGTCAGTGAAACAACCCGTAAAAAGATTCAAACCATTATTAATAGATACAACTACCAGCCCAGTAATATCGCCCGGGCATTAATCAAAAAAGAGTCACGTATTATCGGTGTTGTTATTGACGATCTGGCCAACCCCTTCTTTACAGAAATTGCCCGCGGTATAGAAACTGTTCTTCAGGCCAACAGCTATACCATGTTTCTGACATGTTCCAGCTGGAATCAGGAAAAAGAAAATGACATTGTCCGCCAGCTCTTCAGAAATCAGATTGACGGTCTGCTCATAACACCCATCAGCGGAAGAACCAAAGCCATTTCCCACCTCCAGAGTGAAAACATCCCGGCAGTGTTCATGAACTACCGTGACACTCATCCCAGACAGTGTTTTGTCAGTTCTGACAATGTATTGGGCGCACAAATGGGCACCCGTCTTTTTATTGAAAATGGTTTCCGGGAAGTATTCTGTCTAAAAGGATTTGAACACCAGACTGCCAATGATCGGGTAGAAGGGTTTTGCCGGGAAGTTGAACAGCACCATTCTTCAAGAATAACCGCAAAAATATTTTCGGGAATTAATCAGCGTGCAGAAGGCTTGACATTTTCACGGGAAAATGCAGCTTACTTTCGCAAATTAAAACACCGATGCGGTATCTTCGCGCTAAACGACTCTGCCGCTTTTGGAATTATTGACGGACTTCTGGAATGCGGTATCCCAGTACCGGAAAAAGTAGCCGTTGTAGGTTACGATGATGTATCCTTTGCCGAAAGCTACCGAATTCCCCTGACCACTGTACGGCAGCCAAAATTTGAACTGGGACAGATTGCCGCTCAGATTCTTCTTGCTCAACTGGCAGGCCGTAAAAATCCGCCTCAACAGATTATTATGAAACCCAGGCTGGTTATACGCCAGTCCTGCCCCAGAATCAGATAATTTTATCCAGGCGATCTATGGCCAAAACAGCACCCCGGATTGTATGGTAGTTTACTTTCCAGGAATGGCTCATGTGAGTCCATATCGGGATGCCTTCTCTTGTAAGCAGCGGCAGCCATTCCCCTATCTCATGTTTGATCATTTTTTTCATAATGAAAGTATGAACGTTCTCATACGCTTCAAGGTATTTTTCATCTCCATAAAGAAGATATGCATCCAGCATACCAGTTAAAAATTCTGCCTGCTGCCAGAATTCCTTGGCGTCATCATAAACGGAACTCCCGTCTTGTGCACCTTCCACATACACACCGCCAAACTTCCAGTCCACGCCATGTTCTACTGCATGTTGTAAGGTTTTAAGAAAAATATTATCCATTTCATGCGGATCGCGGCCCAAAAGCTTCAGTGCCTCCGCCATCAGCCAGAAAAATTCCACATTGTGCCCATAAGAAGTGTTATCCAAATAATGGGTTTTTGTTTGTCCGTCCTTTCCAAAACGGTCCCATCCCCAGATAATGTCAAATTTAATTTGCGGGGCCACGGTCCAGTCTTTATAAAACTGGGGAATTCCATTTCCTGATTCAGGATGTACAATACGCCTGGTCAAAATATCAATAATCTCGCTGAGCTTTCTTGCATGTACGTCTTTTCTGCTGCATGCATACAAGGCCGTAAAAGCCTCCATTAAATGCATGTGAACATCCAGAGTCTTCCTGTCACCGCCGCTGCTGCCGGGACCGCAGAGTTGCCAATCCCGTTCAAACATCTCCCAATAGCCCCCTTGAAAATTATCCGCACAATAAAGCTGGAGGAGGTTAAAACATTTTTCAGCATATTGCAGACCAAGAGGATCACCAGACACAGAGGTATAAGTAGAAAGTGCATAAATGGCAAAGCTGTGGCCATAAATAATCTTTTTATCTATTAAAGGCTTGTTCTGCCGGTTAAAGAGCCAAAAGAATCCCCCATACTCACTGTCCCAGTAATTTTCTACAGCAAAGTATACACCCATAGCAGCTCGCTTCAAACATTCACCCGAAGGATCCCAGCCATGCTGATGAGCTAAGGAAAGCGCATAAACAGTACGCATATGAGCCAACAGAGATTTTTCATCCACTCCTGAGTCTTCCCCTTTACCATCAAACTGTGTCAAATATCCTCCAAACTCTTCATCCCAGCATCGTGACATCCAAAAGGGAAGAAGTTCTTTCTCCAGATGCTCAGACATTTGTTTTTTCATTATCTGAAGTTTTGCCATGTTCATATCCAAAAAATCCTTTTTGTATTTCCAGATTTTTAAAGAGAAAAACAGCCGGGAAGATCCCGGCTGTAAAATCATTTAATCTATCAATAAATTATTTTACTGTATCAAAGTTCAGCTCATCGGCTTCATAATACTGCTGAGCATTGTCCTTTGTAATCATTTCAGCGGAAAGAATAATTCTAACCGGAAGTTTCTTTTGATAGAATCCTTCAAATGTCTGATTATTATAACCCAGAACAGCCAGACCAACAGCCGTTGCTATACAATCAGGCGGATAGGTAACATCGGCCTTCACCAGAGGATTGCTGTCATCAATAATCATTTTCAGGATTTCCTTGTCGGCACCGCCGCCCAGGAAAATTTTAATATCATCCCGGCCTGATTCCTTATAAGCCTGGAGAGCACCCTTCATCATATCGTCATCGGCTGTGTAAACCGCGTCAATCTGAGGATACTTCTGAAGATAATTTTCCATAACAGCAAGAGCTTTTTCAGGATTCCACATTCCCGGCTGAGAATCAAGAACTTCCAATCCATACTGATCGGCTGTCTTCTTGATGGTTTCAACCCGTGTTGTGTTAATTTCGCAGGGTATACCTTCAATGATAACCAGCTTGCCCTTACCTCCAAGCTGCTCGGCAATCCACTTGGTGCCTTCTCTTGTATAGCCTTCATCGTCGTTTGAAATGTAGACATCGTACACAGGACGTGTTGCGCCGCGGTCAAGAACAACGGTATAGATACCGGCATTGTACGCTTTCTCAATAACGGAAGTTAAAGATGAATCAAAGGGAAAAACAACAATGGCGTCAATTTCCTTAATCATCAAATCTTCAATATCCGCGGCCTGTTTGGTCACGCTGTCAGCTGTTACAACCAGGAACTCCAGATCGGGATTAGATGCCTTCCAGTCCTTAACAGACTTTTTAACCCACCAGTTAACCCTGCCCATATACCCATGAGTAGCTGTGGGAAGAGAAATACCGATTTTACCCGTATAGTTTTTTGATACCGGTGCAGCCGCTTCAGCAGAAGAAGATACTGATACCTCCCCGGAAGTTTCTTCTTTGGTACAGCCAGCCATCATCAAAACAGACACGGCTGCCAAAAGAACCAACAGAGTAAATAACACTTTTCTCATAAATAACCTCCTCAGGATTATCCTGATAATATTACTCAAGACACCAGCTTTCCTCTTTCTTGTCCAGTGCCTTTTTCCCCTTTTACCCCGCCCTATCCGGCAGGCTTGCTTTCCATCCTCATTACTGTTTCAAAAACTGCCTTCTGCATCCGTACCGGCGGCAGTCCCCGGAGAAGAAGCTTTAAATCGTCCAGTACCATTTCCCCTATCAGACTGAAAGCCTGAGGGATACCCCCGGCCCGATGCGGTGAAAGAATAATATTCTCATTTTTCCTTACAGGATGATCAGACGGCATCGGTTCCTGAGGGAATACATCTACTGCTGCAGAAAAAGCCCCTTGGGAAGTAAGCGCTTCAAGAGCATCAAAATCTACAACTGCCGCCCGGCTCAGTAAAATAAAGAAGGAATCTTTTCTGATAAGAGACAATTTGTCATGGTTAAGAAAGCTCCGGTTTTCTGATGTAGCAGCACTCAGTACAAAAATAAAACGGGAAGAAGAAAGAAGTTCTTCCAATGCAACAGGTTCTCCACCGGCCTCCTGTATAACGTTATCCGGAAGCCACGGATCGTAAATCCTGATACGGCAGCCAAAAGGCTGCAGCAGCTCCATCAAAGCCCGGCCAAGGTTGCCAAATCCCACAAGACCCACTTCAGAACCGGAAAGCAGAATGGAATCCCGGCATCCTGCACCAAGATATGTTTCACGGCCTGCACGAAAGAATCGGTCTTCACGGGTAATTCCCCTGGCCAGATCAATAGCAAAGCCCAAACCCATTTCAGCTACAGGCTTTGCATAGACTGCACCGCAGTTCAGAACGTATATATTCCTGGAAAAACAGTAATTGTAATCAATATTCTGGTAAAAATTTCCCTCTACATTAAAAATAACTTTAAGATTTCGGGCCTTTTCCAGCCGTTCAAGCGGCAGCGGCATCTGCCCTATTAAAGCAAAGGCTTCTTCAATATGCTTATCCAGAATCTTTTCATCAACCGGCCCGTCTCCAAGAAAGCGGAAATCGGTTACAGACTTAAGTTCCTCAAGATGCTCCGGCAAAAAAACAGTTTCCAGACTTTGAGGAAAGGGACAGGCCACTACAGTTTTCTTTCTGGACGTCTGCATACCTCAAATCTTCCTTTACTGCTTCTGTTTCTGAAAATAGACAGCCAGGATAATGACAAGCCCCTTAACTGTTCCCTGCAGATAGGGAGAGACCCCTATCATATTCATCATATTATTGATAATACCCAGTATAACAGCTCCAAAAACTGTTCCCCATATGGTTCCCCGGCCACCGCTCATAGCCGTTCCGCCAATAATAACCGCGGCAATGGCATCCAGCTCGTAGGTTAATCCCATGTTGGAAGTACTGACCGCATTAAACCGGGAAGCCAGCAGCACGGCAGAAACACCTACCAGCATACCAATAATGGTGTAGGTTTGCAGTTTTACCCGATCCACATTAATTGCAGAAAAAACCGCTACTTTCTGGTTTGAACCAATAGCACTGATGTAGCGCCCAAAACGGGTATTGTTAAGAACAAGATTTAAAACAGCGGCCAGAACAAGAATAACCCAGACCGGTACAGGGAGAAATAAAAAAGAGCCCATACCGAATTGACCGTAGAGGGCATTTTGAGACTGGATTTCTCCGGCATCTCCGATAAAAAGACAGAGAGAACGGAAAATGGACATGGAACCCAGTGTTACAATAAAGGGTGCAATTTTTCCCCGGGTAATCATAAACCCGTTAAAAGCCCCGGCCAGTCCTCCCACCAGAACACCAATAACAATTCCAATCAGCAGAACGGCAGCCTCACTGGAAATAATCTTCAGCAGGGCGTTCATGGACAGAACCACCACCGCTCCCGTGAAAGCCACCACAGACCCCACCGAGAGATCAATACCGGCAGTAATAATGACAAAGGTCATTCCCAGGGCAATAATACCTGTATAGGAGACCTGCCTCATAATATTAATAAGATTCTGAGGCTTCAGAAAATAAGGACTGAGCAGTGACGAAAGAATAAAGAGAAAAACAAAGGCAATAAACGACGCGTATTTCTGCCAGTCAACTTTTTTAATGAATTGGGGGATCTGAATCATTCCCGCGGCCTCCTCACTTCAAACCTGTTGCGTAAAGCATGATTTCTTCTTCTGTTATCTGAGATTCTTCCAGAATGCCGGCCACCGCTCCTTCGTGCATAACAACCACCCGGTGACACATACCGATGAGTTCCTCAATTTCAGAAGAAATAAATATGACTGATATTCCCTTTTCAACCAGAGAATGAATAAAAAAGTATATTTCCTGCTTGGCCGACACATCGATACCCCGTGTAGGCTCATCCACAATCAGTATATCAGGCTGGGTATCCATGGTTTTTGAAAGAGAAACCTTCTGCTGATTTCCTCCGCTCAAATGTTCCAGGACGGCGTTGATTGACGGCGTCTTCAGATTGAACAAATCCTTATAACGGTGAGCAGACTCAATTTCTTTCTTCAGATCAATCCAGTGTGCCGGGTTATCACTGTAGCGAGGCAGAGAAACCAGCGTCATATTCTGGGCAACCGGGAATGTTGTAATAATACCGCTGCCCTGCCGGTCTTCAGACAAATAACCAAGGCCCTCTTTCACGGCATCTTCAGGATTCCGGATTTTCACTTCCCGGCCCCGTATTCTGAAAGTACCGCTTTCTGCGTGCCGAAGACCCATAATGGTTTCGGCAACTTCGGTTCGTCCGGCACCAACCAGTCCTCCAAGCCCCAGTATTTCTCCTCTGTGCAACGAAAAACTGATATCACTGAGAACACCCGGAATGGTTACACTCTTAAGCTCAAAAACAACTTCACTGCCAACCTGGTTTTTCTGCGGGAAGATCTGTGAGAGCTCCCGCCCAACCATGCTCCTGGCCATTTCCTCGGCAGAGATATCGTCAATAGGGCTTTCCAGAACAAAGTTCCCGTCCCGAAGAACCAAAACCCGGTCGCAAATGGTTTTAACTTCCTTTAGTTTATGAGAAATATAAATAGTGGTAACACCGGCCGCTTTCAGTTTGCGAATCAAGGTGAAAAGAATGTCAATTTCATGCTGAGTCAGCACGGAAGTTGGCTCATCCATAATGAGTACTTTGGACTGAAAGGCCAAAGCCTTACTGATTTCCACCATCTGCTTTTCAGCGGCACTCAGATTTTCAATTTTTTCATCCGGCGAAATATCCACCTGCAGATCATGAAGAAGTTCACGCGTGCGGGATTTCATTTCGTCCTTATTCAGCAGCTTGTTGGATTTAAGCAGCTCAGAACCAAGAAAAATATTGTCATAAACAGACAGATCATTTACAAGATTAAACTCCTGGGGAATTATACTGATGCCGATTTTCTTGGCATCCACGGGTTTTTGAATAGAAACTTCACTGCCTTCAAAAACTATTTTCCCCGATGTCGGAGTATAAATTCCCGCCAGAATTTTCATCATGGTGGATTTGCCGGCGCCATTTTCTCCGATAATCCCCAAAACCTCGCCCACAGAAAGACTGAAAGAAATACCGTGAAGCACTTCCACGGTGGAAAAACTCTTCCGGATGTCGATTGCTTCTAATATTTTGTCATCCACAGCAGTACTGCTCCATTATCTGTGTACATATTGTTAATACAGTTGTAACCGATTACAATCCTAACATGAGGAATATACCCCGTCAAATAATTTCATACCGGCAGGGGAAAACAGAACGTGAAAAAAATAAAAACAATTCTTCAAAAAACAAACTCCTGCAGCGCGGCCATTATTGGCGACTTTACCCTGGATTTCTACATAATGACCGCCCCTTCCTGCAGCAGTGTTTCCATTGAGACCGGACTTCCCACCCTGCCGGTCAGTTCCTTCCGCACCGCTCCCGGGGGCGCCGGCAACGTTGCGCTGAACATGAAGGCCCTTCAGCTCAAGAATGTGTACGCTCTGGGAGTACTGGGAGAGGACATGTTCGGACAGGAACTTCTTAAAGGTCTGAAGGAACATGGTATTGATACATCCGGCATGGTCCGGCAAAAAAACGAATGGATAACTCCCGTCTATACAAAAGTGATGGAAAACCGGAAAGAAGGAAAGCGGATAGACTTTGGAAATTTCAACAGGGTTTCCCGGAAAAGCATTGAAAAACTTATGAAGAATCTGGCATCTGTTGCTGACCGGACAGATGTGATTGTTATCAACCAGCAGCTGGTTTCCGGTATTCACACGCAAGAATTGCAGCACCGTCTGACTGATTTTATAAAAGCCCGACCAAAACCGGTGTTTATTACTGACAGCCGGAATTATCCTGAAGTCTACAAAGGCAGTCTGCGCAAAATCAATTCCACGGAAGGACGGGAAGTACTTCGGCGGAATGGACAGCCTGTTCCCTCTGGGTTGCATAAAGACCGGGAACTGGCATGCAAGCTCTTCGATCTTTGGAAACAGCCTGTTTTTCTGACCAGGGCGGAGAAGGGGATTCTTGTCTGTGACAATTCAGGAATTTCCGAAATTCCGGGTATTCATTTAACCGGCGAACTGGATACTGTGGGAGCGGGAGATTCCGCCCTGGCAGGAATTGCCTCAGCTCTGGGAGCCGGTTTCTCTCCATCTGAAGCGGCAACGCTTGGCAATCTTGCAGCTTCGGTAACAGTTCAGAAACAGCAAACTACCGGCACAGCCAGCCCCCGGGAAATACTTTCGCTGGAAAAGGAAGCTGTCTATCTCTTCAATCCGGAACTGGCCGTCAACGGCGCTGAAGCTTTCCACTATAACAATTCAGAGATTGAGATTATTCTTCGTCCTTCCCAAAACCAGCATTTCCAATTTGCCATGTTTGACCACGACGGCACCATTTCCACACTGAGACAGGGCTGGGAAGAAGTAATGGAACCCATGATGGTTGAAAGCATCACCGATAATAAAGATATTCCGCCCTCACTGCAGGACACAATTCTTCAGAACGTCCGCAGTTTTATTTCCCGAACAACCGGTATGCAAACCCTCATTCAAATGAAAGGTCTGGTAGAAATGGTTCGCCGGTTCGGTCTTGTTCCTGAAGAAAAAATTCTTGACGAACATCAGTACAAAAGAATATACAACGAAAGGCTCATGGCCATAGTAAACCGGCGTACAGAAAAATACATCCGGGGAGAGTTAAATATTCAGGATGTAACGGTTAAAAACGCTTTTAACTTTCTGGAAGAGCTTCACAAGCGCGGCATAAAACTGTATCTGGCCAGCGGAACAGACCAGGAAGATGTCTGCCGGGAGGCTGAGCTTCTGGGGTACAGCCGCCTGTTTACCGGCGGTATTTTCGGTTCTACCGGAGACATTACCCATGAACCCAAAAAAGTGGTTATTCAGGAGATTATTTCCTCTATTGGCCCATCCAGCGCCAGCCGTATTATTGCTTTCGGCGACGGTCCGGTGGAAATAGCGGAAACAAAACGTTCCGGAGGTTATACAGTTGGTGTAGCCAGCAATGAAATAAAACGCTACGGCCTTAATCCGGGTAAACGAACCCGGCTCATCCGGGCCGGAGCGGACCTGATAATACCGGACTATTCCCAGTTCAAAGAGCTTCTGTCCCTGCTGGAAGGGGAAAAAACATGCTGAACCGGGACCGTATAAAGTTCAAATCGCTTTCACTGAGAAAAAACAAAGTTCACATATCCACAGACGCCGTTCATCCCGACCCCCATATTGCCCCGCCCGAAGCCCTGGAAGCACCCCTGAAGGAAATTACCGGGGAAGTACTTTCCAGCCGCTCACAGGGACGGCCGGTCATACTGGCCTTTGGTGCCCATACCATTAAGAACGGTCTGTCTCCCGTTCTTATAGAAATGATGCGCCGTAAATGGCTGACGCATTTAGCTACAAACGGAGCCGGAGTTATCCACGACTGGGAAATAGCTTACCAGGGAAAAACCAGTGAGGACGTTGCGGAAAATGTAAAAAAGGGAGAATTCGGAATCTGGCAGGAAACCGGTTTTTATATCAACCTGGCACTGGCCGCAGGCGCCTTTGAAGGGCGGGGCTACGGTGAATCTGTCGGTGCCCTTATAAGCCGCGGGGGACTGGACATTCCCTCACAGGAAAAACTGAATGAACACTTTAAACGTTACGGAAATACATTTCCCGGCCGTGCAGCCGCGGCCCTGGACTTTGAAACACTTATCCGTAAATTTTCCCTGAAACCGGGATTCCTTAAAGTGCATCACCCCTGCAGCAACTACAGTGTCCAGGCGGCCGCATTTAACTTAAAGATTCCCTTTACCAGCCACCCCATGTTCGGCCATGACATTATCTATACCCACCCGGCCAGCTGCGGCGCCGCGCTGGGCCGAACAGCAGAAACCGACTTTCTCCGTTACGCCGAAAGCGTCAGCCGGCTGGAAGGAGGGGTTCTGATAAGCCTCGGTTCCGCTGTTATGTCTCCAATGATTTTTGAAAAATCGCTTTCCATGGCCCGGAATATAGCCGGCCAGGACGGCAGAAGCATTGAAAATTTCCGTATCTTTGTTGTGGACCTGGCTGAATCGTCCTGGAACTGGGAAAAGGGAGAACCGCCGGCCGACAATCCGGCATACTACCTGCGTTACTGTAAAACCTTCAGCCGTATGGGCGGAAAAATGAGCTATATCAGAGCCGACAACAAAAGCTTTCTGCCGGGACTGTGCCGGCAGCTGAGCCTTTCCGCACCGCCGAACTAGTACCCGCCGAAAAACCATGCCTCCAGCATGGCGCAGTAGGCATGATAAACCGGAAGATGAAGCTCCTGAATATCAGTAACACTGTCAGCAGAAACTCTAATTACCGTATCACAAAGACCATTCATTGCACCGCCCTCCCGGCCGGTGAGTCCAATAACATGCAGTCCCATGGCCCGGGCAACAATAAAAGCCTGAATGACGTTCTTTGAGCGGCCCGATGTACTGACACCCAAAAGGACATCTCCCGGCTGCCCGTAACCGATAACCTGCTGCGCAAAAATCAGCTGCGGATTAATATCATTGGCTACAGCACTGGTAAGGGAGGCATGAGTACAAAGTGAAATGGCCGGAAGGGCCTGCTGAAGACTTTCAGCCAGCATACCTCCATTTTCAGGATCTGTTTCTTTCAGGCGCCTCTGCAGCTCCGCCGGTAGACTGCGGGAAAGAAGAAAACCTTTCATCAGTTCTCCAACAATGTGCGAAGCATCAGAAGCGCTGCCGCCGTTCCCGCAAATCAGCAGTTTCCCCTGTTTTTCATAGCAGCCAATGGTCAGTTTCACCGCAGCATCCAAACTGTCCCGGCACTCAGACAGCAAAGGATACTTTTCAACCAGCCTGTCAAGAAGCTCTTTAAGAACTTCCTCTTTATTCATTTATTCTTCTCCGTTATACATCAGCCCTGCTGTTACAAGACTTGCCAAATCACCAATTTTTTCACCCAGAGCTGCAGGGCAAATCCGGCATACAGATGCAGAACGTTTAAGAGCCTCCCTCTTTACGGCCTCTTCTGCAGCCGGCAGCAAATAGCTGCCGCAGCGGGTAAAAATACTGCCAATAACAATAACTTCAGGATTAAGAAGATCGATCAGTATAGACAGTCCTTCACCAAGTTTTTCACCGCTCAGCGCCAATATTTCCAGCGCTGCGGGATCTTCCTTTTCAGCCGCCAGACAGACATCCCGGGCACTTAGAACTTTGTGCGTATTCAAAATAGAACTGCGCCCCTCTTCTCTGTAACGTTCCAAAACTGAAACAGCCAGCCGGGCAATACCTCCGCCGCTGCAAAAGCCCTCAAAAGAACCCGTTTTTCCGTATCCTTCCGGACCTTCTGATGCCAGCCGGATATGTCCGGCTTCTCCGGCCATATCACTGCTTCCGCTGTAAAGACGGCCGTTAAGAATAAGGCCTGCACCCAGACCGGTACCGAAAGTAAGAAAGATCATATTCTGTGTTCCCCGGCCCGCTCCCCATAGCCATTCCGCCAAAGCACCGGCATTGGCATCATTCTGCAAAAACACCGGAAGGCCGAATTGTTTCTCCAGGCGTTCACCAATGGGCACAGCATTCCAGCCCGGCAAATTAGGCGGCGAAAGAATAAGCCTCCTGCGGCTGTCCAGCGGTCCGCCGCAGCTTATACCCACCGCTTTCACTGAATTCTTTCCAGCTTCACTGAGCAGCTGTGCTACCAGCTTTTCCATTTTTTTCAAAGCATGCTCAGGCCCCCTGGAAGGTTCTGTAGGAAACTCATGCCTGGAAAAGACTTCCGGTTTTCTGTTTCCAAGCACCACCGCTGTTTTGGTCCCTCCAATATCAATGCCTATCAGTTTATCATCCGGGAAATTATTCACTAAAAATCAACCCATGCCCCATCTCTGCCCGAGCTTTCCACACACTTTTCAATAAACCGCACGCCGCGCAGCCCCTCTTCAACAGTGGGAAAATCCATATCGTCACTGTTCAGGGATTCTCCGCGAATTTTCTTTTCCAGAGCCGTGACAAATGTAAGATAAATATTGGCAAAAGCCTCCATATACCCTTCAGGATGCCCGCCGGGAATGCGGTTCAGCGATGCGGGCTGCTTGTAGAAGGCATCCCGCCCCCGGGAAAGAATCATGGCAGGTTTGTCCTTATAAACCACTTTGAGATAGTTGGGATCCTCCTGACGCCAGAAAAGAGATCCCTTGCTTCCAAACACCCGAACCGCCAGTCCGTTATCATGTCCAATAGCCACCTGACTGGCCCAGTAAAGCCCCCTGGCTCCGCCCCGGTAATCCACCATTATGGAAGCGTTATCATCCAGTTCCCGTCCCTCAACCAATGTATCCAGCCGGGCAGAGAGGCGCTGAATTTCCAAACCCGTCATGTAGCTGACCGTATTTTCCACATGACTGCCAATGTCGCCCAGGCACAATGAGGCACCGCTCTGAACCGGATCATTACGCCAGGCGGCCTGTTTATTGTCCGAAAGTTCAACACGATCAGAGAGCCACTCCTGGGGATATTCAGCATTCACAAAACGGATATCACCCAGTTCGCCGGCGGCAATCATGGCGCGGGCCTGTTTGACGGTGGTATACCCTGAATATGTATAAGTAACCCCAAAAAGAAGATTATTTTTATCCGCCAGCCGGGAAAGCTCCTCTGCCTGTGCAGAGTCAACGGTAAGGGGTTTATCGCACACAACATGTATGCCGTTTTCCAGAAAAGCTTTAGCCACAGGAAAATGAAGATTGTTGGGTGTTACGATAACGGCAAAATCAATGCCGTCTTCCCGGGAAGCTTCCGAAGCGGCCATGTCCTGGTATGTCTTGTACAGCCGCTTTTTGTCCAGACCCAGCAATTCTCCGGTTTGAAGAGTTTTGTCGTAAGTCCGGGAAAAAGCACCGGCAGCCAGACAAGCCTTGCCGTCTATAGCAATGGCCTTACGGTGTACCTTCCCAATCAACGCATCATTACTCCCCCCCACCATTCCGTATGTAATCTGTCCGGGCATATCAAGCTCCTCCTAAACTCCGTAATACAATTTAATTGCACTCAAAGATATTATATTATACATTACACACAAAGAGGTATAAGAATGTACACAGCAACCATGCTTTACCCTGTTAAGCAGGAAGCCATGGACGATTTTGTCCGCTTCTGGAAAGAAAAAGTTCTTAATCTGGCAGTAGAACAGCAAGGTTTTATCCGGATGCAGCTTCTGGTCAGAGAGAAAGAAGCCATGGCAATGGGCACATGGGCAGACAAAGAAGCTGCCGAAGCCTTTATGGGTCTGGGCCCCTTTAAAGATCTCATGGCTGCTGTTACCACAATGCTTTCGGGCAACCCTCAGCCGACAATCTGGGATTTGCGGGCCTTTGAGGCCCGTTAGCCCTGGCCCGTTAGCCCTGACCCGTTAGCCCTGACCCGTTAGCCCCGGCCCGTTAGCCCCGGCCCTGCACTTGCCAGAGAGACACTTTTCCGTTAACATGCGCGGGCAAATATGGTTAACGAAAAAACGGAAGAACCGGCACCGCATGTTTCTGAAAGCCTGACACGGCAGACTCTTCTGAATATTCTGCGCGAACAGTCTTTTGAGAACTCTCATATCAGCGGAGACAAACTGGGAGAAATTCTGGGCATAAGCCGGGTAGCTGTTCACAAACATATTCAGGGTCTCCGGCAGGAAGGATATACCATTGAAGCAGGCCGCAAGGGATATATTCTGGGCAAAAACATGCCGCCGCCTTTTTCCTCCCGCGAGTTTCTGCCGGAAGAACATATAACGGTTATTCCTGTAACAGGTTCAACAATGGACGCCTCAAGGCGTCTGTCCCTGCTTCATCCTCAGGAAGAATTCACCCTGGCCGCCCTGCGTCAGAACAAGGGCAGAGGCCGGCAGAACAAAATATGGGAATCGCCGGAAGGAGGGATATGGGCTACCCGTGTACTCTATCCCGAATGTTCAACGCTCCGGACACAGCTGTACGTTATGGCGGCCGCGGCGGCTCTGGCCCGGGTGCTGAAAAATCTGAATATACCGCAGGTCTCTGTCAAATGGCCGAATGATGTATTGGTTTCCGGACAAAAAATTGCCGGGATTCTGGGAGAAACGCTCACCTCCGGAGACCGTATAAGCCGAATGGCCCTTGGGCTGGGCATGAATGTAAATAACCCGGCGCCGTCAGGAGCAGTGTCATTAAAAGACATAACCGGCACAACTGAGAACCGAAGCAGCCTGCTCCGGGAATGGCTTGCCGGACTGGACACACTCCTGAGTTCAAAGGAATTTAAAAGTAACTCACCCGGCTGGTGGAACAGCATAATGCACCATAACGGCTCTATATGGACTCTGCGTACTGCAAACGGGGTACTGGGCGGAAGATGCCTGGGAACCGACAGTCTGGGCCGGCTGATCCTTCAGCCTGGAAAAAAAACAAAGCACTGCATCCCGGCAGGAGAGGTGCTGGAAATAAAATCAACAGGAGAAAACAATGCAGGATAATACTGTAAAATCCATAGTTTTGGTGGCCGCTTTTACGGCTTTGGTTATAGTGGGAGCCATTTTCAGCTTTCCGGCCCCCTGGAACCCGCTGGTGCCTTTTACACTGGCAACAATGTTTGTCATTCTTTCGGGTATGCTGCTCGGACCCTGGAGGGGAATTGCGGTAGCAGGTCTTTACCTGCTTCTGGGCATTCTGGGACTGCCGGTTTTTGCCGGAGGCACCGGAGGCGCTCAAATTCTGGCCGGCCCCACCGGCGGGTTTCTGATTGGTTATGTCCTGGCAGCCCTGTTATCCGGCCTGATTGTCCGGGGAGGGAACGGAGGCTGGGTGTCACTCAGTCTGGCCGCACTGGCGGGAACTCTGGTTATTTATCTGCCGGGACTGCCGTGGATGCATTACAGGCTCATTGGTCTGGTTGATGACTGGAGCTGGGCTTCAACATGGGGAAAGTACACTGCGCCTTTTCTCATTGGCGATTTTGTTAAAGCGGCCGCGGCTGTAGTTATTGTCCGTTATCTGAAAGACCGTGTTACTCCCGGGCCGGCAAAAGATTCATGAGCCCGGCTTTTCTGAAAATTGAAGCACTCTCTCATGTTTTCCCGAACGGAAACCGGGCTCTGGATAATATCAGCCTGAGTCTGAACGCAGGAGAGTTTACTGTTCTGGCCGGACCTAACGGCAGCGGCAAGACCGTTCTGATGCGGCATTTGAACGCTCTGGCCCGGCCCACTTCGGGAAGAGTTCTTCTGGAAGAGGAGCCTGTTGAAAAAGATCTGCGGAAAACACGCCGCGAGATCGGAGTGGTTTTTCAGGATGCTGACGCGCAGATTGTCGGTCAGACGGTCTACAGGGACGCATGTTTCGGACCGGAAAACCTCCGCCTGCCGCGGGAAGAAATTAACAGACGGGTAGAGGAAGCTCTGGAAGCCGCCGGTCTGCGGGGCTTCAACGAGCGGCGCCCCCACACCCTTTCAGGAGGAGAAAAACGCCGTCTGGCCGTGGCCGGAGTTCTGGCCATGAAGCCCCGCCTGCTGGTGCTGGATGAACCATTTACCGGTCTGGACTGGCCCGGCTGTTCCAGCCTTCTGAATATTCTGATTAAGCTGCACGTCCGGGGAACAGGTATTCTTCTCATAACCCACGATCTGGAAAAAGTACTGGCCCACGCCCAGCGGCTCATTCTGATGAACAAGGGCCGTATTACAGCAGACGGCCTGCCGGAAGAAGTAATAGAACGGGCCGAAGAATTCGGTATCCGCCGCCCGCACTGTCCTGTAGCCGAAATGAGCTGGCTGATGAAGGATAAGAACCCATGAGGGAAACAGACTTTTTACACTACCTTCCGGGAAACAGTCTGTATCACCGCCACGATGCCCGCCTTAAAATAGCGGAACTGGCAGTCTGGAGTATGACGGCGCTGACGGGCAGTCCTTTAGTACTGATTGTTCTCTTTACCCAGCTGGCTGTTTTTTCAGCCGTCTCCGGCATGAAATTCTCAAGGCTCCGGAGGGCTCTTGTCTTCTGGCTTATTATGGCATTGGCCATTACTGTTTCGTCGGGTCTGAGCAGCAGAGGCGATTTTCCGGGAATTGGCCCATACACACTGCCTCTGGGAAAACAGGGACTCCTCCGGGGGGCGATTCAGTCGCTGCGGCTTCTCACCGTCCTTCTGGCCGGACAGCTGTTTTCCTCCTTTACCGACCCCGCGGAAACTGCGGAAGCTCTGCGCCGCCTGACAGCCTTTCTGCCTGCCAGCTGGTCGTCAAACCTCTCCTCCGCTGTATCTCTAACCATTGCCTTTATTCCCCGCATAATTGACGAAAGCGCGACTGTAAGAGATGCCGCACTCAGCCGGGCACTTGGGGAACGCCGCTCCATATTCAGACGGGCGCTGGCTCTGGGGCTGCCGCTGGCCGATGCCACACTCCGAAAAGCAGATATTACAAGCGAAGCGCTGCTCTCCCGGTGTTATACTTCCGATGCCACTCCCCCTTTAATGTCCATACGTCCGCGCGACATTGTTTTAACTTTCGCACTTGTCATTCTGCCGGGAATAGCCGTGCTTCTCTAAACATTAATCTCTTATTTGGAAAATCAACCGGAAGGGTTTATACTGAAAACATGAATACAAAAAAATTTATATCTGTATTAATGGCGGCCGCACTGCTTCTGCTGGCAGGTTGTGCGGGTATGGAAAATCTTGTACAGAAACCCACAGCCCGTATTGATTCAGTAGCAATTGCCAAACTGAATTTTGAGCAGGCGGAACTTCTGGTTAATGTTGAAATTGATAACCCTAATCCGCTGGGTTTTTCCCTGAGTGCCTATGACTACGGTATTGAAGCCTGGAACTCCACAGTGGCTTCCGGACGCCAGGAAAAAGGCATGACTCTTCAGCCTGCGGGTTCTTCCCTTGTTCCAATACCTGTAACCATTCAATTTACCGATATACTGAACCTGGGCCAGTCGGCACTCCATGCTGAATCGGTCCCCCTCGGTATTAAACTTGGTTTGGAGATAGCCGTTCCGTACATGCCGGTATTCCGCCTGGATCTGAAGAGTAAAACAGAACTGCCGGTGCCGCGTCCGCCGCGTATTCTGCCCAAAAGCATTAAAGTTAAAAATATCAGCCTGACCGGCGCGGATATTGCAATGAACTTTGATGTCAGTAACCCCAACACCTTTGCTTTAGATATTAATTCGCTGAGCGGACTTCTGGAAGTTTCCGGAAATGAATGGGGAGAAATTGGAATATCCCGGCCTGTCTATCTGGCTGATAAGGGTAAACAGAATATCGAGGCCGGAATGCATCTGGATTTTATTTCCCTGGGGCGTTCCGCCTGGCAGCTCCTCTCCGGCTCCGGTAAAGCCGACGTGAAGATGACCGGCAATATGGATGTTGATATGAACATACCCGGTTTCCAGGGCCAGGGGATTCCCTGGGATGCCGGCGCGGACATCAGCATAGTACGATAGACACGCAAACTCTTGACCCGGCAATAAGGCGCAAGTTAAGGTCGTCTGCATGAAATACAGCTCACATTCAATGAAGGCTTTAGAGGTATGAGAAGAAATATTGTCCATATTGGAGCAGGACAGCTGCGTTATGAAATACGGGAAATAGTAGAAGTGGCCCATCAGCTGGAAAAGCTGGGAGCCCAAATAATATGGGAAAATATAGGCGATCCAATCCAGAAAGGCGAACCGGTAGCCGACTGGATAAAGAACATTGTAGCCGAACTGGCAGCAGAGAATCTGTCGTACGGCTACACAGCATCAGCCGGTGATAGGAAAACACGGGAATTTCTGTCCCAAATAGTCAATCAGCGGGGAACAACACAAACAGGCCCGGAAGATATTCTGTTTTTTAACGGGCTGGGAGACGCGGTAGCCACACTGTTTGCCAATATCAGGCGGGAAGCCAGAATACTGGGCCCCTCTCCGGCTTATTCCACCCTCTCCTCCGCTGAGGCCGCCCATTCAGGATATGAGCATCTTACCTACCGCCTCGATCCGGAAAACGGCTGGCAGCCGGATATTGAAGATATGCGGCTTAAAGTAAAATACAACGACGCCATAGCCGGCATTCTGCTTATTAATCCCGATAACCCCACCGGGGCGGTGTATCCCCGCGCCACACTGGAGGCCATTGTTTCCATAGCCCGGGAATACAAGCTTTTTGTACTGGCCGATGAAACATATGCCAGTATTGTTTACCCGGGTGTGGAAACAGCCAGTCTGAGCGAAGTTATCGGCGAGGTTCAGGGAATTGCGTTAAGAAGCATTTCCAAGGAAGTACCCTGGCCGGGAGCGCGGTGCGGATGGATGGAAGTGTATAATCAGGATAAGAATTCTGTTTTCCGCCGTTATATAACCAGCCTGCTGGACGCCAAGCGCCTGCAGGTCTGTGCCACCACTCTTCCTCAAATGGCCATTCCCCGCATTTTTTCCGATCCCCGCTATCCCTCACATCTTCAAAACCGGGCCGCCCGGTTTGCCCGGCGGGCCGAAGAAGCTGTGAATATTCTCTCCCGGGTAGACGGAATTACAGTAGTTAAACCAAACGGAGCGTTTTATCTGACGGTTGTTTTTGATTCCCCTCTTCCGGCCAGTTCTTCCATGCCCGGAATGCTGAACGCCCAAATTGAAGAAAAAGTTAAACAGATATCGCAGCAGGTGGAGCCTGATAAAAGGTTTGTTTACTGGCTTTTGGGCGCTACCGGAATATGTACCGTTCCGTTAAGCGGTTTCTGCAGTAATCTTCAGGGATTCAGGGTAACTCTTCTGGAAAATAATGACGAAAAAAGGAGAAATACTTATCAGACACTGGCTCAGGCCATAAATACGTATTTAAAGAACGGAAATTGAAATGATTAAAAGGATTTGCCTTTTGACAAATTTATATATAATATTATTTATATTAAATAATACACATAACATCAAAGGAGCCCAAATATGGCAGAACAATTAACAGTTGAATCATTCAAGGAAAAAGTATTTGACTTTACCGCAGAGAAAGAATGGAAATACAAAGGAACCCTTCCGGCAATTATTGACTTTTATGCTGACTGGTGCGGTCCATGCAAAATGGTAGCACCCATTATTGAACAGCTGTCCAAGGAATTTGAGGGTAAACTCAATGTCTGGAAAGTGGATACAGAAGCTCAGCAGGAACTGGCCGGAGCCTTTGGGATTCAGAGTATTCCTTCCATTCTCTTCATTCCCATGGAAGGACAGCCCCAGATGTCAGCCGGAGCCCTGCCTAAAGCTACTTTCCTGAAAATTATTAAAGAACAACTGGGCGTAGAATAAAAAATACAGCAGAAAAAGCTCTGTCCCCGTTGACAGGAATTTCCGATTCCGGTATCTTTTGCTTCACGTTCGATCCCCTGTAGCTCAGTTGGTAGAGCGGGTGGCTGTTAACCACTAGGTCGGCAGTTCGAGTCTGTCCGGGGGAGAAAAGGCTTTGCATTCTGTGCAGAGCCTTTTTTTTATTCTATAGGCCAGACTCTTACAGGACAGCTGCATTTAATGCCTATAATAGGCTTTTCCCCATTAAGGGTTGGCGAACTTCTTGCTGCTTAACCTCAGATTCTACTACTGCAGGAAGTTGGCCAAAGGCCAATTTAACTAAAGGCCGAATTGGCCGTAGCCACATATTTGCTGTTAAATGATTTTTTAAGAAGCGTAAAACGTTCTTCATGAAAATAATCAGTTAGCTTTTTGAGATTTTTTTCCTTTGTCTACAGAAGGCAGAGTGAAACGAGTCCGGTGAAACAACTTGTTATGTCAATATTTCTTCAATTGGTAATAATTGTTTACCGTGACGGACGGTCAGAATAGATATTCGTTTTTCTTCAATCCGGTACACTATTCTGTAATTACCATA